>Ga0209085_1001503_pt1 | contig 14364 bp, 12 predicted proteins | sample C_131016_EF_Meta_FD_187310 | JGI IMG/M metagenome (GOLD analysis project Ga0209085, IMG submission 187310) | Freshwater microbial communities from Lake Croche, Canada to study carbon cycling - C_131016_EF_MetaG (SPAdes) (version 2) | ecosystem: Environmental > Aquatic > Freshwater > Lake...
AGCGTGCTTGCACAGGAGTTGCATTGCATCGACGACGCGCTCCAATTTTTAGAACATCTGTACCAACACACAGCATCTCTCGATGTCTTGCAAGCCATCGTGTCTTTGCGCACTGCGCGTGGCGAGACAGACACCAGTCAATGGTTTGCCAAGCACTTAGAACGTGAGCCTTCATTGGTTGCCGCCACCCAATGGATTGCCAACGAAAAGTTTGAGCACCAGCAATTCCATCCGCAAGTACAACGTGCGCTCGAGCGCGCCGCCAAACCTTTGCAACGCTATCGCTGTGCCGCTTGCGGTTTTGAAGCGACGCAACATTTCTGGCAATGCCCGGGCTGCCAAGCTTGGGACAGTTATCCGCCAAAGCGCATTGAAGAACTATGAACGCACCAAAGTACACGCTCTCAAAAGAGCAACTCGCAAAAGCCAAAGTATTGGTGGTCGGCGATGTCATGCTTGACCGATACTGGTACGGCGCTGTCGACCGTATTAGCCCCGAGGCTCCCGTGCCTGTGGTGCGTATCACCCGCGAAGAAAACCGTTTGGGTGGATGCGCCAACGTAGCTTTCAATGCCGTGAGCGTTGGCGCGCAAGCCTCTTTGCTGTCCGTCGTTGGTGACGATGAAGCCAGCCATTTGTTGCAAGACCTGATCGCCAAAAGTGGCATCACTCCTTATTTCGGTCGCGATGCCCAACTTAAAACCACCGTCAAATTGCGCGTGATTGGACGGCAACAACAATTGCTCCGTGTAGATTTTGAAAATACGCCACAAAACGAAGTCTTGTCCTCGCAAACCCAGCAGTTCATGCAACTTGTTCCCGACCACCCCGTGGTGCTGTTCTCCGATTACGGCAAAGGCGGTTTGGCCCATGTGACTGACATGATTGCTGCAGCGCGCAAAGCCAATAAAGCCGTGTTGATTGACCCCAAAGGCAGCGACTTTTCACGCTATGCAGGTGCTACTTGCATCACACCTAACCGTGCTGAATTGCAGCAAGTGGTGGGCGGATGGAACAGCGAAGAAGAACTCAGAACCAAAGCGCACAACTTGCGCAAGCAATTGCAACTCGACGCCGTGTTGCTCACGCGCAGCGAAGAAGGTATGACCCTGTTCGATGCACAAGGCGTCACACATATCGCAGCCCAAGCGCGCGAAGTGTTTGATGTGACGGGTGCAGGCGACACCGTGATTGCCACCCTCGCTGCCCTAGTAGCAGCAGGAATGTCTTTGCGCGAGGCCATGCCTTGGGCCAACCGCGCGGGTGGGGTGGTGGTGGGTAAATTTGGTACGGCTACTGTCAGCTACGAGGAGTTATTTGCATGAAGATCGTCGTCACCGGAGCTGCTGGATTTATTGGCAGCAACATCATCAAAGGCTTGAACGCACGCGGCATTGACAACATCATCGCGGTCGATAACCTCACGCAGGGCGACAAGTTTGTCAACTTGGCCGATTTGCAGATTGCAGACTACGTCGACCAAGACCTTTTCTACGAACTCTTTGCAGACGGTGCCTACGGCAAAGTAGAGGCCATCTTCCACGAAGGCGCTTGCAGCGACACCATGGAAACCGATGGCCGTTACATGATGGACAACAACTTCAGCCTGTCCTGCGGTTTGCTTAAAGCTTGCCAGCAAACAGGTACACGCTTGCTTTATGCATCGTCCGCAGCCACGTATGGCGGCAGTGACACTTTCCGTGAAACACCAGAGTTCGAGCGTCCGCTCAATGTGTATGGTTACTCCAAACTTTTGTTTGACCAATATGTGCGGCGCGCTTACAGCAATGACTTTAGTAACCTGAGTATTCAAGTAGCAGGCTTTCGCTACTTCAACGTTTACGGACCTCGCGAGCAACACAAAGGTCGTATGGCTAGCGTGGCCTACCACCAGTTCAATCAATTCAATGCAGAAGGACGCGTCAAACTATTTGGTGAATACGGCGGCTTCAGCGCAGGTGACCAACAACGCGACTTCATATTTGTGGACGATGTGGTGGCTATCAATCTCTGGTTTTTTGAAAACCCTGGTGAATCGGGTGTCTTCAATCTCGGCACGGGACGCGCGCAACCTTTTAACGATGTGGCACTAGCCGTTGTCAACACACTGCGTCGCGCGCAAGGTCAACCTGCTTTGGACTTGGCACAAGCCGTACAACTTGGCTTGATTGAATACATTCCCTTCCCAGATGCTTTACGTGGCAAATACCAGTGCTACACCCAAGCTGATTTGAACCACTTACGCAGCACGGGTTGCAACCATGTGTTTGCAGATGTGACCTCTGGCGTCACGCAGTACATGGCAGCCTTACTTGCTTAAGCATTGGTTAGTTGGCATATTGGCTTGCGCCTGCCTGAGCTTATGGGCATTAGAGATCAACCAAGCGAACGAAGCCGAACTCGACAGCATCAAAGGTATGGGGCCTGCTATGACGCGTAAAGTATTGATAGCGCGTGCTGAGAAACCGTTTACAAACTGGAAAGACTTGATGTTTCGCGTGATAGGCATCGGCAAGAACAAGGCGCAACAGTTTTCAGATCAAGGTGTTGTGGTCAATGGTTTGGCATTTACGCCATAAAAAAAATTTATAGGCACTGAGTTGCCTAGCTTGCTTAGCTGCTTAGCCTTTTAATTTACTTTACTTCCATACCCGCCACCACCCGGCGTATGAATTTCAAATACATCGCCAGCTTGCATGTCCACTTGGGCAATATGTGGCACATCCTGTTGCGTTCCGTCTTGTCGCACCACTCGGTTGACGCCCACAGCCCCAGCACTACCACCGGCCATACCAAACGCAGGATGAACACGCGCATTCGACAAGATACTGGCCGTCATAGGTTCTAAAAATTCAATACGACGGATGCCTCCGTTGCCACCATGCCAGCGCCCTTCACCACCAGAGCCTTCACGTATCGCGTAGCTTTGTAATCGCACTGGAAAGCGAAACTCTAAAACCTCTGGGTCTGTCAAACGCGAGTTGGTCATATGCGTTTGTACGACGCTGGTTCCATCAAAACCCTCACCAGCGCCACTTCCGCCAGAGATGGTTTCGTAATACTGGTATTGCGCATTCCCAAAAGTTAAGTTGTTCATCGTGGGTTGGCTACTGGCCATCACACCTAACGCGCCATACAAAGCATTGGTGATGCAACTCGACGTCTCCACATTACCCGCCACCACCGATGCAGGCGGCAATGGATTGAGCATAGATCCTTCAGGAATGATCACCTTCAAAGGCTTCAAGCAGCCCGCATTGAGCGGAATGTCGTCATCCACCAAGGAGCGGAACACATACAACACTGCCGCCATACACACGGCAGTAGGCGCATTGAAGTTATTAGTTTGTTGCGCTGATGTGCCTGTGAAGTCAATCTCTGCGGTGCGCTCTTTTGCGTCTACGCGAATTGCTACTTGTATCTGCGCGCCATTGTCTAAAGACAAGGTGAATGATCCATCTTTCAAATGGGTGATAACGCGACGCACAGATTCTTCTGCGTTGTCTTGCACATGTCCCATATAGGCTTTGACGACAGGTAAACCAAACTGCGTCACCATCTTGCGCAACTCTTGCACGCCTTTTTCATTAGCGGCAATTTGGGCTTTCAAGTCGGCCATGTTTTGTACGGGGTTGCGACTGGGGTATTGGCCACTTTGCAGCAAAGCCACCATTTCCGTCTCACGCAATACGCCACGCTCCACTAGCAAAACATTGTTGATTTGCACGCCCTCTTCTTCAATGCGCGTAGAAAACGGTGGCATCGATCCGGGCGTAACACCTCCGATATCAGCATGGTGGCCGCGAGAGCCTACATAAAAGTCTGGCGTCTTAGAACCGTCTAAGTACACGGGCGTGATGACGGTAATGTCTGGTAAATGCGTTCCGCCATGATAGGGGTCATTCAACACATAGACATTACCTTCTTGCATGGTGTTGGCGTTTTCGCGAATCACGGTTTTGATGCTCTCGCCCATAGAACCCAAATGCACTGGCATATGCGGCGCATTGGCAATCAAATTGCCTTGCGCATCAAACAGAGCACACGAAAAATCTAAACGCTCTTTGATATTGACGGAGTGCGCTGTGTTTTGCAATTGCAAACCCATTTGCTCAGCAATATTCATGAACAGGTTGTTGAACACTTCAAGTAACACAGGGTCTGCTTGGGTGCCCACAGCAAATTGCGTCTCTTTGTCGAGGTAACGCTTGAGCACCAGATGGTCTAGCGCAGACACACTTGCTTGCCAACCAGGCTCGATCACGGTGGTGGCATTTTTCTCAGCAATGATGGCGGGGCCTTGCAATAAATCGCCTGGTCGCAGGTCTTCGCGCACGACCAAGGCGGCATCGCGCCATTCACCGTTGGCGTAGACCTTCACTGTTTCACGTTTGGGTACATCTCTTGAGGGGTGCAATGCGTGCACTTGCTCGGTTAACGCTTCGCCTTTGAGTAAAACTTCAACAGAGACAGCTTCCACCATCAATGGCTTGTTCGCCATTAAAAAAGCAAAACGTAGTTGGTAGGCTTTTTCGAAAGCTTGCTGAATCTCTTGCAGACTTCCAAAAGGCACCACCAACGCAGCGTCACTTCCAAGGTAGCGCACGTGCACACGTTGATGCACTTCCAAATTAGAAGAACTATTAGAAGAACTGACGACTGGTTGGCTGAACTCAGCATTTGCAGCCAACGTGAGCGCATCTAATGTATTTTGCAGATTTGACAGAGTCTCTGGGTTCAGCAATTGCTCAACAGCCTGTTCACGCATCACATTTTGATCAGCCAAGCCCATGCCATAAGCCGACAACACACCGGCCATCGGATGCACCAAGACGCGCGTCATGCCCAGCGCATCTGCCACCAAACACGCGTGTTGTCCACCAGCACCGCCAAAGCATTGCAAGGTGTAGCGCGTCACGTCATAGCCGCGGGCCACTGAGATTTTCTTGATGGCGTTGGCCATTTGTTGCACTGCAATTTGCACAAAGCCTTCGGCAATCGCTTCTGCAGGTCGTTGCATATCTTTAGCCATTACATTGAACTGTTGTTGCACCACTTCTCTGTTGAGCGGCTCGTTTGCTTGCGGACCAAACACATGCGGAAAGTAACTAGGTTGAATTTTTCCAAGCAACACATTTGCGTCGGTCACGGCTAGTGGACCACCGCGCCTGTAACTTGCAGGGCCTGGGTTTGCGCCTGCGCTTTGTGGACCCACACGCATACGGGCGCCATCAAACCGCAAGATGGATCCTCCCCCTGCCGCAACGGTGTGAATACTCATCATCGGCGCGCGCATGCGCACACCGGCTACTTGCGTTTCAAACTCACGCTCAAACGTGCCAGCGAAATGCGAGACATCGGTAGAGGTGCCGCCCATGTCAAAACCAATCACTTGCACCGGCTCATTAGCAGCCATATTGGCAAAAGCCAATTGCGCCGTGCGCGCCATCCCCACAATGCCGCCAGCAGGCCCCGACAAAATAGCGTCTTTGCCTTGAAGTGCATGCGCGTCCGTCAAACCACCAGACGACTGCATGAAATACAAAGGCACGTCTGGCATATCGGCTGCGACCAAGTCGACATAGCGCCGCAAGATGGGTGATAGATATGCGTCGACCACCGTGGTGTCGCCTCGGCTGACAAACTTCATCAAGGGGCTGGTGCCGTGCGAGGTGCTGATTTGTGTGAACCCGATTTTTTCAGCAAGTTCTTTTGCTTGCGCTTCATGGGTTGTGTAACGGTAGCCATGCATAAAGACAATAGCAACACTTCGCAATCCTGCATCGAATGCATCTTGCAGTTGTTTGCGCAAACTATCTAGGTCCAAGGCTTGCACCAATTCACCGTGCGCCCCCATACGTTCTTTGGCTTCAATCACCCGCGCATACAACAACTCGGGCAACACGATGCGCCTATCAAACAAGCGCGGACGGTTTTGGTAGGCGATACGCAAGGCATCACGAAAACCTTCGGTAGTAACCAACATCGTTGGTTCGCCTTTACGTTCCAACAGGGCGTTGGTCGCCACGGTAGTGCCCATCTTCACGCATTCCACTTGTGATGCCGTGATGGGGGCGTTTGAGGTGAGTCCTAGTAAATGGCGAATACCCGCCACCGCAGCATCACGGTAATGCTCGGGGTTGTCGCTGAGTAATTTGTGGGTAACTAACTGGCCATCAGGTCGTTTGCCGACGATGTCGGTGAAGGTGCCGCCTCTGTCTATCCAAAATGCCCATTTTTTTTCGCGTACACCATCACTCATAAAAATTTACTAATTACTTAGCACTAGATCGGCAATCCGCGCCTTTAAATTCAAATGTCACCACTCTGCCTTTTTGAATTTCGAATGTGGTTTGGCAAGAACTCCAAAACGTTAACGATGGAATCCAACCGTTGGCACCACCAAAGATGGATGTGCCAGCCACTGTGTTTTGCGAATCCGTGTTGATACCAGGTGACGATGCTTCACCTGAAGTGATGTAGACCAAATACGTGAGGCCGTCGACTTCATAGGTTTTATTGGGTTTACCCCATTTGGCGACTAAAGCAGATTCATCCTCTCCTACCCAAGCATTGAGGTTCTTTTGGTAATTGGCGGAAGTGGCGCAACCGGCTAAAACCAAGAGTGCACAAATGAGAGAGAAGAGTTTGTTCATGGGGAGTTCCGTTTTTAGGGTGCGTTTTGGTGCTTATCTAGATGGGTAGAACTGAAGCAGTCCCATTGTATGAATTTCAGAGACGCGCCAAATACTGGCTATAGTTCAACTTTTGGCGCCTAGAAGCCACGGTTTTTGGTCTTACCTGTTCAGGAGTTCTTATGCAACGTCGTTATTTTTCATTTTCCGCCTTAGCACTGTCACTTTTTGCTGGCAGCGTATTCGCCCAAACCAAATGGGACCTTCCTGCCGCCTACGCCGCAACCAACTTCCATTCAGAAAACCTGATCCAGTTCGCCAAAGACGTTGATGCGGCGACCGCGGGCAAACTCAAAATTACCGTGCATGCCAATGCGTCGCTTTTCAAAGCGAATGAAATCAAACGCGCTGTGCAAGGCGGCCAAGCCCAAATTGGTGAAGTTTTATTGGTGAACTTTGAAAACGAGAACCCTATCTACGGTGCTGATGGCATTCCCTTCTTGGCTACCAGTTACGTTGACTCCAAACGTTTGTACGACGCACAAAAACCCGTTCTCGACAAACTCTTGGCAGCCCAAGGCATGAAGTTGTTGTTTGCGGTAGCTTGGCCTTCACAAGGTATCTACACCAAGAAAGAAATCAACTCAGTCGCCGACTTGCGCGGTATCAAATGGCGTGCATACAGCCCTGCCACAGCAAAAATTGCAGAACTCATTGGTGCTCAGCCTGTGACCATTCAAGCGGCAGAACTTTCACAAGCCTTGGCTACTGGTGTGATCGAGAGCTATATGAGCTCTGGCTCGACGGGCTTCGACACCAAAACCTACGAGAGCTTGAAGTATTTCTATGACACCCAAGCATGGTTGCCTAAGAACGCTGTGATCGTGAACAAAAAAGCCTTTGATGCCCTAGATGCTGCAACACAAGCAGCTTTAGTCAAAACCGCTGCAGAAGCTGAAACACGTGGCTGGAAAGTTAGCGCAGAAAAAGACGGTTTCTACAAAAAAGCCTTGGCTGAAAAAGGCATGCAAATCGTCACACCATCGCCCAAGCTGATGGCAGACATGAAACAAGTCGGCACCATCATGCTGGCTGACTGGCAAAAACGCGCTGGTGCGGATGGCGAAGCCATCATTACCGCATTTAACCAATCTGCAAAGCCTGCTGCCAAAGCGAAAAAATAATGCGCCGATTTTTAGATCGGCTGTATTACGCGTCTGGTGCATTGGGCGCATTTTTCATCTTGGCGCTGTGCGCTTTGATGATCGCCCAAAGCGTATTACGTGAGTTTGGGGTTCGTACCGGTGCGGTGAACGATGTAGTGGCTTGGTTTTGTGCAGCGGCATCTTTTTTCAGTATGGCGCATGCATTCAAGCATGGTGACTTTGTTCGCGTCACTTTGCTACTAGATCGCTTGACAGCTGCTTGGCGCAAGCGTTTTGAGATCGCCGCATTGCTAGTGGGTAATATTGCCGTCGCTTACCTAGCTTGGTGGGCTTGCAAATTCACCTATGAGAGTTGGGAATTCAACGAAGTGGCACAAGGTCTTTTGCCCATGCCCATATGGATTCCACAAATGAGCTTTGCCTTAGGTTCGGTTCTTTTATGGATCGCCCTATTAGACGAATTGGTCTTGGTGCTACAAGGACAAACCCCAACTTATGTGCGCGAAGTACAAGAGCGCCACGCACGGGGCGATTTTTCTTCCGACGTTTGATTTTTTAGCCTGCAAGGTTTTCATGGATATTCTTCTCGTCGGCGGCCTGCTTTTACTCATCATGATGGTGTTGTTGTCGGGCGGCGTGTGGATTGCCATGACACTGGCAATTTGCGGCTGGGTGGGCCAAGCTTTTTTCACCAGCACACAGCCAGGCAAAAACCTATTCAGCGCGTTTTGGGAAAGTAATGCGAGTTGGGAGCTTGCCGCGCTCCCCCTATTTATTTGGATGGGCGAAATTTTGTTTCGCACCAAGCTCAGCGAAGAAATGTTCGAAGGACTGCGCCCTTGGTTGAACCGCATTCCAGGTCGATTGATGCACACCACTATTTTGGGGTGCGGTATTTTTGGCTCAGTGTCAGGGTCTTCCGCTGCAACATGCGCCACGATCAGCAAAGTGGCCTTGCCTGAACTCATGAAACGCGGTTACAGCGAAAAACTCGCGCTTGGTTCATTGGCTACGGCAGGCACGCTTGGTATTTTGATTCCACCCTCCATCACCATGGTGGTGTACGCAGTGGCAGCAGACGCATCCATCATTCGAATTTTTCTCGCAGGCTTTTTGCCAGGCTTTTTATTGATGGCACTCTTTAGCGGCTACATCATGTGGTGGAGCATTCGCAACCCAGACCAAGTGCCTGCAGCTGATCCACCAACTACTTTCTTCGAGAAGATCAAACTCTCGCGTAATCTCATTCCCTGCGGTGCACTTATCATTTTTGTGTGTTGGGTGTTAATCACTGGCTACGCCACAGCAACAGAGTGTGCCGCCTATGGCGTGGTGGGCGCATTGGCACTGGCCGCATGGGGTGGCAGTTTGACATGGAGTAACTTCTGGGAAGGCTTGATGGGTACTACACGATCGAGTTGCATGATCATGTTCATCTTGGCTGGCGCTGCCTTCTTAACCAAGACCATGGCGTTCACGGGTATTCCACGTGAATTAGCAGAGTGGGTCAATGCCATGCAGCTGAGCCCTATGGCATTGATTGCAGTACTCACCGTGGTGTATCTGATTTTGGGAACTGCCTTGGATGGTATCAGCATGATTGTGTTGACCAGTGCGGTGGTCTTGCCCATGATTCAAAAAGCTGGCTTTGATTTGATTTGGTTTGGTATTTTTATTGTGTTGTTGGTCGAAATTGCCGAGGTCACGCCACCTGTTGGCTTCAACCTGTTTGTCCTGCAAAACATGACAGGTAAAGACAGCAACACCATCGCGCGTGCAGCGCTTCCCTTCTTTGGTTGCTTGGTTGTCTGCATTGTGTTGATCACGGTGTTCCCACAAATCGTCACCTATCTGCCAGATGCGGTGATGGGCGTTGACAAGTGACAACTGCCATAGCGATTTGCCTAGGCGCTTGTATTGGCACATTGACACGCTGGCAGTTAGGCCTCTGGCTCAATACACAAGAAGCTATTTAGACACGCTCGCCTCTTAAAAATAAATGGGCTTCTGGGTGCGAGCGCTCCAGAGGTTGATGAAAGAAATGTGCAGTGGGCAAATCAGCCAAGATGCGCCCGTTCTCCAAATAAATCACCCGAGTTGCCAAGCGCTTGACTTGGCCTAGGTTATGGCTACTAAATAGTAAGGTGGTTGCACTTTCTGCAATCCAATGCTCCATGATGCGCTCAACTTCGCGTTTCGCATGGGGGTCAAGGCTAGAGGTGGGCTCGTCCAACAACATACATTGGGGATGCACCGCCAATGCACGCGCAAAAGCCAATCGTTGCTGTTGGCCGCCAGACAAGGTTTTAGCGTTGCGGTGCGCTAAGTCTTGCAAATCAACTTGCTGCAAGGCTTGTAACGCTTGCTCTTTGGCAGAACGCCATGGGACACCTCGCAGCCACAATGCTAAAGCCACAAAATTGATAACCGAGGTGCGCAACATATGCGGACGTTGAAACACCATCGCTTGTTGCACCCCAGGTTGCCAATGCACTTGACCACTACTGAAAGGCAGCACACCATGAATGACACGCAATAAAGTACTTTTGCCAGAACCATTGGCGCCGACGAAAGCCACACGCTCTCCTGCATACACGTTTAAATCGATTTGCTTGAGTGCCAAATGGGTACCGAACTGGATATCGACACCTTGTAATTGCAGTTGCAGCTCTCTACTGTTTGAAATGGGTGGTTGGGTTTCTATTTGTGCGTTCATACCCATGCCTTTTGCAAAGGGTCAGACATTGCGCCATCTACACGCAAGCACCAACTTCTAAGAGAAACCACCAAGATATTCAGACACAAAACAACCGCTAGTAAAACCAGACCTAACGCCAATGCCAGCGGTAAATCACCTTTGCTGGTTTCTAAAGCAATGGCTGTGGTCATGACCCGGGTGAACCCCTCGATATTGCCACCCACCACCATAACAGCACCGACCTCTGAAATCGCCCGACCAAAAGCAGTGATAACGATCGTGACAAACACATAACGCTCGTCCCATACCAACAACAGGCTACGTAAACCCGTGCCTGCGCCTAATGATTGCAACTGCTCGCCATGGAGTCGGTCCGCGTCTTCCACACACTGGCGTGTTAGAGCCGCGACTACAGGAAACACTAAAACGGACTGTGCCAATACCATGGCTTTCAGACTAAATAGCCAGCCCAAATATCCCAAAGGCCCGCTGCGTGATAACAAGAGATACACCACCAGACCCACCACCACAGAAGGCAGGGCGAGTAAGGTGTTGAGCAAAGTTAACAGCACCCCTCTTCCATAAAAACGCGTTACCGCTAGCCACGCTCCAAAGCAGATACCAAGAACACCGGCAATGGCAGTTGCCCACACGCTGACCCACAAAGAACGCGCGACCACACTCCAAAGCAAGGGGTCTTGTTGGGCAATGAGATCCATTGCGGCGAATGCGCTGTCGGTCAAAGAGGACATACAGGTTAGTAAAAGTTCTTCAATATCGTAGCGTGAAACTAATGATTTTTGGTAGGATAGCCGTTTGTCAAAAAAAAGGAGGCACCCCGTGTCTAAACTTCTAAATTTCGCCTTGGGCGTAGACAAAATTAGTGCGCAATTTGGCCGTGTTGCAGCATTTGCCGTTTTAGCGGCTGCCATGATTTCTGCTGGCAATGCTTTTATTCGCTATGGTTTTGATATCAGTTCCAACGGTTGGCTTGAAATTCAATGGTATTTGTTCGCCACCACCGTCATGTTGGGCGCGCCTTTGGTTCTCAAAATGAATGAGCATGTGCGCGTTGATATTTTTTACGGACGCCTCAAGGGCAATGGTCCTGTCTACATTGACTTGCTTGGCTTGGTACTATTTTTATTGCCCGTCATGTTTCTCTTGACCTGGCTGAGCTTTCCCCTCTTTCTCAAAATGCTCATGACCAATGAAATGTCTAGCAATGCAGGCGGTCTTATCCGTTGGCCAGCGATGTTGTTGTTGCCTGTGGGTTTCTTTTGGATGACTTTGCAAGGTGTCAGCGAAATCATCAAACGTGTGGCTTATCTACAAGGCACGTTTGAAATGGACACCCATTACGAAAAACCGGTGCAATAAGGAACACTAATATGGAAATGCAAAATTTCGCACCCATCATGTTTGCGGGCCTTGTGCTCACCATGCTCATTGGCTTTCCCGTAGCCTTCTCTTTGTCTTTTTTAGGTTTGGCTTGCGGATTTCTGGCTATTAGCCTGGACTGGTTTCCTGCCAGTTTCATGGCCAATTTGCCACTCAACATTTTTGGCATTCTCAGCAATGACTTGTTGTTGGCCATTCCTTTCTTCACCTTCATGGGCGCCATTTTGGAGAAGTGCGGTTTAGCAGAAGACATGCTTGACTCGATGGGCCAGTTGTTTGGCACCGTTAAAGGTGGTTTGGGCTACTCAGTCATCATCGTGGGTTTCATCTTGGGTGCGATCACCGGAACGGTAGCCGGCCAAGTGATCGCCATGGCCTTGATTTCTCTGCCTGTGATGATTCGCTACGGCTACAACATGCGTTACGCCACAGGCGTGTTGGCAGCATCTGGCACGATCACGCAGCTGGTTCCACCCTCCTTGGTATTGGTGGTCATGGCCGACCAACTCGGCCGCTCGGTTGGTGATATGTACAAGGGCGCATGGGGGCCTTCCATCTTGCAGGTCGCTATTTTTGCGCTCTACACCTTTGCGTTGGGTGTATTCAAACCGCACCATGTGCCTGGTATTCCAAAGGAAGCCCGCACCATGGATGGTTTTCACTTATGGATGAAATGTTTGCGCGGCATCATCCCCTCGGCTTTCCTGATTTTTGCCGTCCTGGGCTCTATGGGTGGTTTACCTGGTATCAACACCGCTATCGCCACCCCCACTGAAGCAGGTGCCATGGGTTGCGTTGGCGCCTTGGTCTTGGCAGCAATGCATAAGCGCTTGAACAAAGACTTAATCTGGGAAGCCATGCACAGCACGATGCGCCTCACAGCCATGGTGGTGTTTATCTTGATTGGTTCGCGCGTGTTCTCCATGGTCTTCCAAGGAGTAGACGGCGCGAAATGGGTAGAAGAGATGCTCTCTGGTTTGCCAGGTGGACAAGTTGGCTTTTTGGTTGCCGTCAACATATTTATTTTCTTCTTGGCTTTCTTCTTAGATTTCTTTGAAATCGCCTTCATCATCTTGCCGATGCTGGGTCCTGTCGCCGACAAAATGGGGATCGACATGGTGTGGTTTGGTGTGTTGCTATGCGTGAACATGCAAACCAGCTTTATGCATCCGCCATTTGGATTTGCTCTCTTCTATTTACGCGGCATTGCTGACACCTTGTTCAAAGAAGGACGCATCGAAAAACCTGTACTCTCTAGCGACATTTACCTCGGCGCAATTCCTTGGGTGATCATGCAACTCATCTTGGTGGTGATCGTGATCTTTGTTCCTGAGACCGTCACCATGTTCTTAGACAAAGAAGAAAAGGTCGACCTCGACAAAGTGGTGATCGAAATGCCATCCGAACAAGAAGTCCCCGTGATTGACTTGAAACCTGATGGCTCAGTCCCTAGCGCGGCAGAAGACGCAGCCACCGAGCAAAAGAAAATTGACGATTTGTTCAAGAAGTAATGCTCGGACCCGCACCTTTTCGGTTTGAACTTCAGGCTGAAAAGGTTGAGGGTGCAGCTTTTTCAGTTGCTTTCAAAACGCTTACCTGCGCCGTCGTTTTAATCTGTGGCTACTGGTTATTGAGCCTTTGGTTGCAAGGTAAGTTTGGCGGTGCCGCCAACTTAGAAGGACTTCGCATAGCAGGGTGGTTTATTTTGGGCTGGGGCTTGCTAGCCTGCACCGCTTGGTTTGTGGTGATCAGCCGCATTCGCCTAGACACCACTGGCATTACACAAAGCTGGATGTGGACCAAACACTTTGATTTTGATGATTTGGCAGTTGCCCAACCCATTCGTGTTCGAGGCCTGGAGTGGCTCATCGCTCCAAGGCTTTATGTCCGAACCTTAGCCGGAAAATTTAGCGTTTTTTATGTGTCCGATACCACCGTCTTGCTAGTGATGGAGAGACTCAGCTTAGAACTCAAAGCTTTCCGTCAGATGGAGATCTAAGCACGGTCGCGCTGTTTTTCACAATCGAATAAAGCCACAAAAAAACCGCGCACTAGGCGCGGTTTTCTCTTGAAGGCTAAAAACTATGACAGTTTTTGCGCTTGCATGAACGAGTCAAACTTAGCTTCCGTGAAACGGAACCACAAGTTGGAATCTGCACGGAACTTGGAGTAGTCGGAATAGACTTTTTTCCAGTTTTCGTTCTTGGCTGATACCTCTTCGTACAGTGCCATGGCTTCTTTAAATGAAGCAGCCATCACGTCTTTGGGGAACTCACGCAATTTAGCGCCAGAACCCACCAACTGCTTCAAAGCAGCAGGGTTGCGGGCGTCGTACTTGGCTTGCATATCAGAGTGTGCTTGTGCACAAGCGGCTTCAACAATTGCCTTGTATTCAGGAGACAGTGCATTGAATGCCTTGTCATTGATGAAGAAGTCCAACTGAGGACCACCTTCCCAGAAGCCT
>Ga0209085_1001507_pt1 | contig 14344 bp, 13 predicted proteins | sample C_131016_EF_Meta_FD_187310 | JGI IMG/M metagenome (GOLD analysis project Ga0209085, IMG submission 187310) | Freshwater microbial communities from Lake Croche, Canada to study carbon cycling - C_131016_EF_MetaG (SPAdes) (version 2) | ecosystem: Environmental > Aquatic > Freshwater > Lake...
CGCGCTGAAAAAACAGCCATCGTCTGCGAGGAGCGGCAATTTCCGCGTGAATCGATTCGATGATTTGGGGTATTGATCCTTGCGAATGATCTCCTCTCAGGACAACTCCCCGTTGTTCCTCATCGCTGGCGGCGGTGAGTATCCTCGGCTTGTGATCGAGGGAGCCAGAAAAGCGGGGGTCTCCCGCATCGTAATGGCGGCTTTTGAAGGGGAGACCAAGAGGGAACTTGCGGGAATTGTGGATGCTGTCGAGTGGATGAGAGTTGGGCAGATGGCCCGCTTGCTCGATGCGGCTAAAAAGTCCGGAGCGAACCGTTCCCTCATGGCTGGTCAGATTGCGCCGAGCCACTTGTTCAATCTCCGACCGGATTTCAAAGCTCTCGTCCTCCTGGCCAAATTGAAGGAGCGCAATGCGGAGACTCTCTTTGGTGCTGTGGCTGCCGAGTTGGAGAAAGCAGGCATTGGTCTTGTCTCTGCGACAACTTATCTGGATGAGCATCTGGCCACGCCGGGTTTGATCGCAGGCCCCAAGCTCAAGTCGCGCTCTCTGGCTGATCTGGATTTTGGATTTCGTATTGCAAAGGAGACAAGTCGCCTGGATATCGGCCAGACAGTGGTGGTCAAAAATGGCACTGTTCTGGCGGTGGAAGCCTTCGAAGGGACAAATGAAGCCATCCGTCGCGGCGGCACGCTGGGGAAGGGCTCAGCCACATTGGTGAAGGTATCCAAACCCGGTCAGGATATGCGTTTCGATGTGCCTGTTATCGGAACCCGCACGCTCGAGGTGGCGGCCGAGGCTGGCATTCATGCCATTGGCGTCGAAGCTGGTGCAACTTTGCTGCTCGATCGATCGAAAGTCTGTGCGGAGGCAGCCCGTCTTGGTATTTCTCTTCACGGACAATGAAAACGATTCGAACAGGTGTGGTTGGTGTCGGTCACATGGGCATCAATCATGCGCGTATTTACAGCGAGCTCCCTGGAAGCCAGTTGGCAGCGGTGTATGACACAAACCGCGAGGCCGCTGCCGCAGCTGCAGAGAATTTCAAATGCCAGGCGGCTTCTTCGCTTGAGGAATTCGCCAGCTTGGTTGATGCCGCGACGATTTGCACCCCGACTGTGACTCATCACTCTACGGGCATGGAACTGCTCGGAAGAGGCAAGCATTTACTCATCGAAAAGCCCATCGCCGACACACCGGCGCACGCGCGTGAGCTTGCGGAGACTGCTGCCCTGAAGGGGTGCGTGCTTCAGGTTGGACATGTGGAGAGATTCAATCCTGTCCTGCATGCACTTGAGGCCCAGTTGCAGAATCCCCGTTTTTTGGAGGTAACCCGCCTCTCGCCTTACCCAAATCGCAGCACGGATATCGGAGTGGTGCTGGATCTGATGATACACGATATCGAAATCATTTTGCACCTCGTGCGCTCACCTCTTGCGAGTCTGGACGCCGTAGGCATTTCCGTGCTCGGCCGGGGCGAGGATATCGCCAACGTGCGCTTCCGCTTTGAGAATGGATGCGTTGCAAATGTCACCGCCAGCCGCATCAGCCAAGAGCGAGTTCGGAAAATTCGCGTCTTTCAGGAAAATGCCTACCTCTCGCTCGATTATAAAAACCAGAGCGGCTATCTCTTGCGGTTGGCCCGAGACAACGAACGAACCAGCTCGGGACTTGGCAAGCTGATCGGTTTGGCGACTGACTCAAAAATTGTCACCGACTTCAGCGGAAAACGTATCGTCCGCGAACCCGTGGCCGTTGAAAAAGGCGAACCCCTCAAAATCGAGCTGGAATCCTTTTTGGATTGCGCCCGCGAGGGTCTGAAGCCAAAAGTCACTGGACTGGCTGCGGCCGATGCCTTGGATATCGCTCTGGAGATCACCAAGCGTATTGGCGAAGCCGATCCACGAAAGGAAATCCTGCCAATCTGATCTGCAATGGTTTCCGGCTCTATCCTCATTCTGACTGCAGGGTTTGGAGAGGGACATAATGCGGCTGCTCGCAATCTGGAGCAGGCGTTGAAGGAGTCTCATCCCGAAGTGGCCGTTGTAGTAAATGACATCTTCGACGAGTCCTACAGGTGGCCGAACCGCCTTTTGCAGTCGGGCTACCGCCACGTTATCAACAGGCATCCATCGGTCTGGCGCGCCATCTACAACTTCCTCGACTCCTCGCCTTGGGTGACTCGCGGCGTGGGCTTTTGCTGGATGGCTGTCAATCTGCTGGCCGACCGCATCACCCGCTACGATGCTGATGTCGTCGTGAGCTGTTTCCCGGGCTACGGCGCATTTTTAGACAAGGTGCGCAGGGGAAAGGGACGTCCCTTCACGTATGTCACGGTGGTCACGGATTCCCTTACCATCAATTCGATCTGGTGGCGCTGCACGAGCGATTACTTCCTTGTGCCTAACGAATCCACCGCCAAGTCACTGGAGCAGGGTGGGGTGGCTCGTGAAAAAATCCGCGTCACAGGATTTCCCGTGCCCACTGTTTTTTCAGACATTCTACCCGAGTGTAGGAATCCACCGCTCGATGGACATTGGAAAGTTCTCTACATGGTGAATTCGGCTCAAGACATGGCTCCAGATATCGTTCGGGAGTTGCTCGGCATTGAAAACATCGCGCTCACTGTGACCTGCGGGCGCCATGAGGAACTGATGAAAAAACTCCAACAACTCGCGACCGAGACGGGAAAACCGATTGAGCTCCATGGCTGGACCTCGGAAATCCCCAGATTGTTGCGGCGCTCGCACGTTCTCATCAGCAAGGCGGGCGGAGCCACTGTGCAGGAGGCTCTGGCGGCGCGAACCCCGATGATCATCACGCAGGTCGTGCCCGGGCAGGAGGAGGGAAATGCTCAGTTGCTGGTTGAAAACGGGGCCGGCGAAATCGCCACGACTCCTGATTCCATCGCCCACGCGGTGCGAGAACTCTTTGACAAAAGTGGCGCTCTCTACTCGCAACGCTATCAAGCCACAGGTCCGCTCAGCCATCCGGCAGGAGCGCGGGAGATTGCAAACTTCGCTGCTTCCCTCTGCCTGAGGGATTGAGCCTGGGGAGTCGCTAGAGAGTGGACTACTTGGCAGAGTTGCTATGCCGGATATCCTTCACCGAGACTGCATAGATCACATCTTCTGCGATAGTTTTTGACTGATCCCCAATGCGCTCCAAGCAGCGCGCTATAAAAATCAACTCCAAGAATGCTCTGATATGTTCAGGATTTTGGGGCATCAATTCCGTGAGGTTGTCTGCAAATTCCCGATTGAGCTCATCCAATTCCTTGTCGCGCACCTTGATCGTGCGGGCTAATTCTATGTCGTTGTCGGCATAGGATTTGATTGCGTCATTAAAAATCGACGATGCGAGGTTGAAAATAGGCTCTATGCGCGATGTGGCAGGCATGTGGGGGAGGGCAATCAGCTTACGCGCCCGGCGGGCGATCCCCACAGACTGGTCGGACGCGCGCTCCAGATTTACGCTGGTCTTCATCGCGGCAATGACATTTCTCAGATCAGAGGCAAACGGATGGAATCGCAGCATGATCTCCATACCCTCGCTATCGACTTGAATCTCCAGAGCATCGATTTCTTCGTCGTCGGCGATCACCGTATTGCACCAGTCCTCATCACGCTCAAAGAGGCCTTTTCTGGCGTTTTCCAAACTTCGCGAGGCCAGACTCGACATCATCAGGACATCCTTGCGGAGGTTGTCTAAAGCGTCTTCAAAACCGGTCAAAATATGTCGTGCGGATTCCATTTTTTAGAATAGGGGGATGATGAAAACTCAACCGAAGCGTCCGGTAATGTAGTCTTCAGTTTGTTTTTCCGAGGGGTTTGAAAAGATCTTGGGTGTGTCGGCGTATTCGATGAGTTTTCCCAGATAAAAAAATGCGGTCTTATCTGAGCATCGCGTGGCCTGCTGCATATTGTGGGTCACAATGACGATCGTGAAATGCCGCTTCAGCTCACGGATGAGTTCCTCAACCTTGACTGTGGCGATCGGATCCAAAGCCGAGCAGGGTTCGTCCATGAGCAGCACTTTCGGCCGGTTGGCGATGGCCCGGGCTATGCAAAGGCGCTGCATCTGCCCACCGGAGAGTCCCAGGGCGCTTTCATGCAGACGGTCTTTTACCTCGTTCCAGAGCGCGGCTCCACGCAGGCTGCGTTCCACACATTCGTCGAGGTCGGACTTTTTTGAAATCCCACTGATGCGCAGTGCAAAGACGACGTTTTCGTAGATGGATTTTGGGAACGGGTTCGATTTCTGGAAAACCATGCCGATGCTTCGGCGCAGGGAAATGACCTCGACTCCCTTGTCGAAGATGCTATTCCCGAGGATGCGGATATCCCCCTCGTGGTGCACGCCATCGATGAGTTCATTCATGCGATTGAAATTGCGCAAGAGAGTTGATTTGCCGCAACCTGATGGGCCAATGAAGGCGGTGACCTGGCGCTCCGGGATGTCCATGTTGATGGTGTGCAGGGCCTGTTTTTTCCCGTAGAAAAAATTGAAATCCTTCACGGAGATGAAATCTGGCCGCTCGGGTGGATTTGTGTGATCCGTTGTCAATTTTGCAGGTGCTTCATTTGAGGTTTGCATCGGATTTCTTTTTTTGGATTCGGTCAATTTTTTCGGGAGAAAATGGTTTGGGCTGAGATATTGGCAATGGTGACGAAGGCCACGAGGACGAGCGAGGCCGTCCAAGCCATGGCGATCTGATGAGGGAAGGGGACCGTGGAGAAATTGTAGATCAGAACCGAGAGCGAGGCGGTTGGCTCATTCAGCGATTTCGCCCAGAATTGGCTGAACAGGGCGGTAAAAATAAGCGGCGCCGTCTCTCCTGCCGCGCGGGCCACGGCGAGCATGACACCAGTCATGATGGCAGGAAAGGCGTCGGGGAGCACCACGCGGGCGATCGTTTGGAATCGCGTGGCTCCGAGCCCTAAGGCCGCCTCGCGGTAGGCGCTTTGCACGCCCATGAGGGCCTGTTCGGCTGTGAGAAGAATGGTCGGCAACATGAGAACCGCCAGTGCCAATCCACCTGCATAGGCGGAAAATGTGCCGGTCGTCATGACAACAGCAGCAAAGGCAAAAACACCGCAGATGATGGATGGAATCCCTGTCAAGAGTTTTGCCACAAGACGAACAGCCTGAGCGAGGCGCGAGGTAGGCGCATATTCGTTGATGAAGATGGCTGAAAGGATGCCTGCTGGTGCAGAGATGGCCAAGCCGATTGCAACCATCACCAGCGTGCCAAGTATGGCATTGCCGAAGCCCCCGCCGGACATTCCTGCCGCAGGCGGCAACTCGGTGAAAATGGCTGTTCCCAACAGGGGCAGGCCTTTTTGCAAAAGAAGAATAATAATCGAAGCCAAGGGCGCCAGTGTCAGGAGCGAAAGCGTGATGCAGACGCCGCTGAGGATGCGATTGGTCAGAGAGCGAGCCACGGTTTTTGAACTCACCGAACGGTCACCGTCAAAAAAATCCAAGGAGTGGGAAGCAATGGAGTCCATTAGGCTTACCGGATGCCGGCGGTTTGCTTTTGGGTGTGCCGCAGCGCAGCTTCGCCCAGCAGGTTTACAATAAGGGTGATGCCGATCAAGATGAGGGCTGCATACATGAGGGAGTTCACCTGAAGTCCCTGTGCCTCGCCAAACTGGTTTGCAAGCAGTCCAGCAAGAGTTCCCGAGGGGGAAAGGATAGACCACGAGAGGCGCGAACTGTTGCCGATGAGCATGGCCACCGCCATCGTTTCGCCCATGGCTCGACCGAGACCGAGGATCGTCGCCGCAACAATGCCAGGTGCCGCCGTTGGCAAGATGACACTGAAGATCGCCTCCCAGCGCGTGGACCCGAGTGCATAGGCTCCCTCGCGAAGTGTTTTTGGGACGGACGCCAAGGCGTTTCGCGAGATGGCAGTGATGGTTGGCAAAATCATAATGGCCAAGACGACCGAGGCGGTGAGTAGCGAGTTCCCATAAGCCGGACCGGAAAAAAGCGGGAAGTCGCCCATTGAGGCGACCGCCCAGTCGCCAAATGCTTTGACGATGGGGATAATGACGAAGATTCCCCATAGGCCGTAGACGACGCTGGGGATTGCGGCCAGCATTTCCACGACGAATCGCATGGTTTGACGAATCGATGCGGAGAGAAAATTCTCACTCAAAAAAATCGCAATCGCGACGCCCAGCGGGAAGGCCAGAAGGATGGCGAGTAGTGAACTCGCCACCGTGCCGATAATGAATGGCAGAACGCCGAAACGCTCACGGTTCGGCACCCACGCCGAGGTGGTCATGAAATCGAATCCGAACTTCTGAATGGACGGCCACGCGGATTCGAGGATTTCGTAAATGATCCATCCCAGCATCAGCACCGTGAGGAGCGAGGCCGTTTGACACAGGATTCTAAATAAATCCGGCGCCGGCCGATAACCGGCCGGCGAAATGATGTCCTTCTCGGGTGCTGACACTTTGTGAGAAAGCGAAGTTATTGAACGGTGTCCAAAGCCGCCTTGACTTTTTCAACGACGGGCTGTGGAAGCGGCACATAGCCCAAGCTCTCGGAGAACGACTGGCCGTCTGTGAGACCCCAGTTCACAAATTCCTTGAGCGCCTTCAGCTTTTCGGCGTTAGGATATTTTTTGTATAAGAGCAGCCAAGTGAAGCTCACGATGGGGTAGTCGTTTGCTCCTTCGGGATCCACAGGCCAGATGCGGAGGTTCTCGGGAAGCTGCACATTCGAGAGGGTATCGCGGGCAGATGCGATGTCGGGAGCGACAAAGTTGCCGGATTTGTTCTGCAGCGAGGCCATCGAGAGGCCGTTATCTTTGGCATATCCATACTCGACATAGCCGACTGTGCCAGGGCTTTGTTTGATAAGGGCGGTGACGCCTTCGTTGCCCTTACCGCCTACGCCCACGGGGAAGGTAACGGATTTATCTGTTCCAACCTGATCGTCGAAATCACTGCTGATCTTGGACAGGTGCTGGGTGAAAACATATGTCGTGCCGCTACCATCGGAACGGTAGGCAACCTGAATCGGCGTGTTGGGCAGTTTCAGATCGGGGTTGGCCTTGACGATGGCGGGATCATTCCACTTTTTGACCGTGCCAAGGTAAATGCCTGCCATGACTCCGCGGGTGAGTTTGAGGCCGGTCACGCCTGGCAGGTTGTAGGCATAGACGATTTCTCCAGCCGTGGCAGGAATGAGCACAACGCCTGCAGACACCTTGGCAATTTCGTCATCTGTCATCGCTGCATCGCTCGCGCCAAAGTCCACCACACCCTGCATGAAATTTTTCACACCAGCTCCGCTTCCCACGGATTGATAATTCACCTGAATACCTGGCTGGACCTTGTTGAACTCAACGCCCCAGCGTTGATAAAGCGGAGCGGGAAATGTAGCGCCGGCGCCTGAGATTTGTTGAGACTGCCCTGTGGTGACGAAGGCGAGTGATGTGGCAATCGATAGGCAAAGAGCCCAGCTTGATGTAAGTTTCATTAGGTTGGTGAGTGAACTAAGACGGGCAGCATGCGCCAAAATCAGATTTGTGACAATTGCGTAACAAACTCACGGGTCGATTTTTTCCCATCCTATAAAAAAACTTGCCAACAAGAGGATGTGCGTTTGCATCACTGCACAAATGCACTACGACCTCATTGTCATTGGTTCCGGCCCGGCCGGCGAGAAGGGGGCTGCGCAGGCGGCTTATTTTGGAAAAAAAGTCGCACTCATCGAGCGGGAACCCTTTCCCGGTGGTGCTGCGGCGAATACCGGGACGCTCCCCTCGAAGACGCTCCGTGAGACGGCGCTTTACCTTTCTGGGTTCCGTAAAAGAGAGCTCTATGGACTTGGTTTCGATCCCAACCAACGCATCGACGCCGCAGGTTTCCTTGCGCACTTCCATAATGTGCGCGCCGAGGAGCGCGCCCGTATCGACTCAAACATGGAGCGGCATGGCGTCAACACATACAACGGAGCGGGAGCTTTTCTGGACTCCAACACTGTGCTCGTTCAGCACCAGGATGGATCATCCCTCACTCTCACAGCCAGCACGATTCTTCTCGCAACAGGCACGCGCCCGCACCGCCCGGCAGACTATCCATGGAACGATGCCCGGCTTTTCGACTCCGATACGATCCTCAATATCGGCCAACTTCCCGACAGTCTGCTGGTCATTGGCGGCGGTGTGATCGGCAGCGAATATGCCTGCATCTTTGCCGCACTTGGAGTGCGAGTGACACTTGTCGACGGCCGTGATCGTTTGCTCGGCTTTCTTGATACTGAAGTCTCTGAAGCCCTGCAGAGGGCTATGTCAGGAATGGGTATTCAGCTTTTGCTGGGCGATTCGGTGGAGTCGATCCGTTCCGCAGACAAGCTCGATGTTACTTTCAAAAGCAGTGGAGCGGCATCCTTCGACGCCATTCTCTCAGCATCCGGTCGCCAGGGAAATACAGCGACCCTTGGTCTTGAAAAAATCGGCGTCTCCGCTGACAAGCGCGGTCTCTTGAAAGTCAATGAGCACTACCAGACGGATGTCTCGAACATCTACGCCGCAGGGGATGTGATCGGGTTTCCTGCTCTCGCATCGACATCCATGGAACAGGCTCGCATCGCGATGTGCCATGCCTTCGATCTCAAATATAAGACCGGCCTCGCCCGGATCCTGCCGCTCGGTATTTACACGATACCCGAATGCTCTTGTGCCGGGGAGACCGAGGAGTCTCTTCGCGAAAAAGGCGTCGCCTACGTTATTGGAAAAGCCACCTACGCACGCAATACGCGCGGCTTCATCATTGGCGACCATGAAGGATTTTTAAAACTCCTCTTTCGTGCGAAAGACATGACACTCGTCGGCGTTCACTGCATTGGGGAGCAGGCTACCGATCTGGTCCACACAGGCCTCGCCGCCCTACTTCTCGGACAAGGAGCAGAATTTTTTATCAATAGCTGTTTTAATTATCCTACCCTCTCTGAGATGTATAAATACGCTGCCTACGATGCTCTTGGACATATCCAACGCGATGAGATTTGTCGGTCTTAAAGAGTAATTGACCGCTGAAAAAATACTTTTTTCCAACGAAAATAGGGTGACATTTTGGCAGCTTCTGCTATCTTTCTGCCGCGTAGTTTGATTATTTATAGAAAGAAACCAGCCTATCCCCCACTCAGAATGGGCTCAAGTTTTGCGGCGAAAATTTCTTTAAAATAGATAAAAGTTTGCAAACCAAAAATTAACCAATTTTATATTTTTTAATCCAAGGAATGAACCCGTTTCTATCGAAGTCTGAAGATGTCGTGACATTCACGATGACACTTTCTCCACTCACTCCTCTCTGCGCATCTAAGTTTTCCGAGCACTTCGTATCTATAGAAATCGAAAAATTCCCTTTCAAAATTGGCCGCGATGCCTACGGCGACCGAGGTTTTGATCCTTTGGCTTTCAAAAATGATTTCAGTATCTCCGACGGGGAACCTTTTCAAGTCTCCCGCAAGCACTGCCTCATCGAGCAAAATGGCGAGCGTTTTTACGTGAGGGACACGGGGAGTTCATTGGGAACAATCGTGAATGGCACTTCGATCGGTGTCAAAAATACCTCCCTAAGTGAGGCCCTCGTTCCGGGTAAGAACACTATCATTCTCGGCACAGCCCGCAGCCCATTTAAATTTCAGATTGAAATTGCCTGAGTTCGTTCAGGCCACAATGTCGCGAATCAGCTCCGGTCCGTGATAAACGAAGCCTGTGTAGAGTTGAATCAAGCTCGCGCCCGCTTCGAGTTTTTCGTGTGCTGAGGCGGCATCCATGATTCCTCCCGAAGCGATGATGGGGAGGTCTGTCGCTGAGCGCATGATGCGCAGGACTTCCGTGGAACGCTGCCGTAGCGGAGTTCCACTGAGGCCCCCTTGCTGATCCAAATCTTTAGGAACCGAGCTGTGGTCCAGTGTGGTGTTCGTAACGATCAGGCCGGCGAGATGCTCCGACTCGGCTAACGCAGCGATATCTCGCACAGCTTCGTTCGTGAGATCCGGTGCAATTTTGACCAGTAGCGGCTTGATATTGTTGATGCGTTTCAGTGTCCGAATGATCTCCGCAAGCGAGTCACGGTCCTGCAGCGCGCGCAGATTCGGGGTATTGGGAGAGCTTACATTGATCACGAAATAATCTCCGAAGGGCAGCAGGAGCTTGTAGCTCGTCGCGTAGTCCGAGGCCGCCTGCTCATTCGGTGTGAGCTTCGACTTGCCGATATTGATGCCCACGGGAACGCGAGGCCATCTGCCACTTGCCTTTTGACGGGCAAGGCGCACCGCTGCCACACTTGCACCGGAATTGTTAAAGCCCATCCGGTTGATCAGCGCCTGTTGCGAGGGATATCGAAAACAACGGGGTTTGGGATTTCCAGGTTGAGCAAGGGCAGTGATGGTGCCCGCTTCGACAAATCCAAAGCCCAAAGCCTCCCATGCACGTAGGGCGCTGGCATCTTTATCCATGCCCGCCGCAAGGCCGACAGGATTCGGAAATGTCAGGCCAAAAAGTTTGGTGGGTTTTTGTGGAGTGGCACCGAAGGCCGCTCGCAAGAGGGAAGGTGGCGTCATGCGCAGGCCAAGGATGGCGAGATTGTGCGCGGCCTCTGCCGGCAGCATGAAAAAGAATGGACGAAGGAGCTGACGGTAAAGATTCACGAACTTGCAAATTAGCCGACTACGGAAGTCGCAAAAAGAAAAATGCCGAAGACTGGAAACTTACTGCGCCGTGGCGACACTCCGCGAGGCAGCGGGGAGATCCAACGGGCGGTAAATAACGATTCCGTAGTGGTCGTCGGAGCGTTTGAGGTAGTCGGAAATCCTGCAGTCCAGCACGACTTTGCGGCCCTTGTCGCGCCGCGATGTGGCGTGCATAAGGTGCGTCCCATCGACCTTGCGCACGGCGATGCCGACATGGGATGTGTAGGCCGAGTTGTCCTGCGAGGTGATGGCGATGATGTCCCCGGTGTGGATGTATTTTTCGATCGAGGCGACTTGAGCCTTGGGGATGTGGTGGACGGGAAGGGCGGATACTTTTTCCTGAATCCGTCCCATTTCGGGGAGAAGTGCTGTGTTGCTCCGGAGGTAGCGGTAGCTTTTCCATGAGGAGGTCATCTCTCGGATTTCGCGTCGAAGGGGCTCACCACCAAGATCGCGCGTGGGGTTCACAGAGAGTCCGCGCGATTCGTTGTCGGCAAAGACCTCTTCAAGGAAGTGCATTCGGCTGAGATATCCGCCATCGCAGCGACCGTGGCGGTATCGCTCGAGTTCCACGAGGGCTAGAAGATCCTCCGGCGTGTAATCACTCGGCTTCTGGCGCAGCATGCGCGCAAAGGCGAGGGAGACTTCATAAAAAGTCCAGCAATCCAAACCCTGGAAATTCACCGATGGCGATTCGATGTGATCATGAATCTCAAGCGTGTAATTCACATAGGGAGTTCCGAGAAGAGCCTTCCCGACGCGCGCCGTGCGTTCTCCAATCGGCAGGGCCGCCCAGTTTTCGCGTTGGGCCTGCTTCACCAGACGCTGGAACTTTTCACCGCCTTTGAAAATAACCTCCATCGGCAAGCGTTGCTCAAACGCGGGGATTGGTGCCGCCTGGGCGGAAAAACAAACGAAGAGGAGCGGGAGTAATGCGAAAAAAATCATCTGATGAGCCTCACAGCGAATGCCGACCTGTCAAATGCGACTCTACTCCGCCGTCAGTGCGAAGCGCTCGGAGCCAAGGAGACCGGATTTCTCGAGGAAGTAGTCGTAGCCTCCAGGGTAGGAGTTGACTTGCCCTGCATTGATGTGGAGGACGCGGTTGGCGAGTTTGCGGATGAAGTGGACATCATGCGAGATGAAGACCAGCGTGCCTTCGTAGGCTTCTAGAGCAAGGACGAGCGATTCCACTGTGAGGATATCGAGGTGAGTCGTGGGTTCGTCCATGAGGAGAAGGTTCGGGGGATTCACCAGAAACTTCACGAGGTTGAGGCGGGTCTTTTCTCCGCCGCTGAGGACGGCTGTTTTTTTATGGATGTCGTCACGCTTGAAGAGGAACGAGCCAAGAATGCTGCGGGCCTCGTCTTCGCGCAAGGTGCCGTTTGAGGACAGGATTTCATCCAGCAGGGAGTGGTTGGGATTGAGCGTCGCGGCGCGATGCTGGCTGAAGTAGCCGATCTTGGAGTTGCTGCCGAAGGCGCACTTGCCTTTCTGAAACTCCACCACGCCGGCGAGGATTTTAACGAGCGTGGACTTGCCGGCGCCGTTTGGTCCAACGAGGGCGACCCGCTCACCGCGCTCGATGAGGAGATCGAGGTTGCGGTAAACGACATGCTCGCCATATGCCATCTGGACTCCCTCAAGCATAGCGGCGCGTTGTCCGCCACGTTCGGGTTGGGGGATTCGGAAACGGAAGGGTTTCTTAGGAGGTTCGGGGCGCTCGACTTTTTCCATCCGCTCGATCTGCTTCAGCTTGCTCTGCGCCTGGGCTGCTTTGGAGGAAACGGAACGGAAGCGGTCGGCGAATTCCTGCAGGCCGGTGATTTCCTTCTGCTGGTTCTTATAGGCAGCGGCTTGGACCTCGTAGTTGCGCTCCCGCTGCTCCATGGCGGCGGAATAGTTTCCCTTGTAGTGGATGAGCTTGGGATTCGCGATTTCGTAAACGCCGTCGATGAGGGCATCCATGAACTCCAGATCGTGGGAGATCAGCAAAAGCGCACTGGAGCAGGTCTTCAGATACTGCTGCAGCCAGAGAAGCGAGAGGAGATCCAGGTGGTTCGTCGGTTCATCAAGCAGCAACAGGTCTGGCTCCATAACCAAAAGTCGTGCCAAGTGTGCACGCATCACCCATCCGCCGCTGAGTTCGCGTGCGGGACGACTCCAATCGGATTCGCGATAGCCGAGGCCGGTCAGCATTTTTTTGGCCTTCGCCTCGACATGCGAACTACTGAGCGCCTCGTGTTTGGCATGTGCCTCAAGGTATTCCGCGCCTTCGACATTTCCGGCCCCCTCGAGTGCTGCGAGTTGTTTTTCGAGCGCTTGAAGCTCTCCTGCACGCCCGCAGGCAATGTCGAGAGCTGTCTCGGAATGGACAGCCTCTGCCTCCTGCGGCAGGTAGCCGAGGGTCGTCCATTCATCGCGTTGAACCGTCCCATCATCCGGCTCATCCGTTTTCAAAATGAGCGAAAAAAGCGTGGATTTGCCGGCGCCGTTCGGCCCAACCAAAGCGATGCGCTCGCCATAGTTGACTTGCATGTCGGCTTCTTCGAAAAGGAGTCGGCCGCCGTGGGATTTTTTGAGATTTCGAATGGTAAGCATGTCAGCGGTTCTTCAGTTCAAATTTTAAAAAGGACAATTCAGAAAAATGACAGGAGTCCAGTGCCCTGACAATCCGTTGCTGGGGGAAGTTTCACTCACACAGCGGGCGCTCGGGGCCGCTCCTTTCAGTCCTTCGGCGCGTGGTAGATTGGCGAGGGGATGGAGAGGTTGTCCGGACGAGAATAGACCATTTGGGCCACCGTGATGTGGCGAGTGCCAAAAGCGGCTTCGCAGTAGCGGAGGTAGTAGCGCCATTTGCGGATGAAAGTTTCGTCGAAGCCCAGGGCTCGAACTTCGGGGAGCTTGGACTCAAAGGCTTCCGCCCAGCGCTTGAGGGTGAGGGCGTAGTGGGGGGCCATGTCTTCGTATTCGAAAAGATTCAGCTCGCCGCAGGATGTCATGGCCTGAGTGATGCGGGCGTTGCACATGAGAAGGGAACCGGGGAAGATGTGCTTTTGTATGAAATCTACGCCGTCGCGGAGGATGGGATATTGGTTGTCGGGGCAGAGGATTGCTTGAAGGCCTAGGAGTCCCTGTGGATGCAGGAGTTCCTCGATTTTGGCGAAGTAGCCGTCGACATATCGATCGCCGACGGCTTCGAGCATTTCGATGGAGGCGATTTTATCAAAGTGGCCACGGAGGTCCCGATAATCGCAGAGGAGGAGTAGGATTCTCTCGCCGAGCCCTGTTTCTCGAATGCGGCGGGAGGCTTCGTCGTATTGCTGCTGGGAGATGGTGACGGTGGTGATTTTGCAACCGTAGTTTTTGGCTGCGTGCATGCTGAAGCCGCCCCAACCGCTTCCGATTTCCAAGACTCTGTCGGAGGGGAGAAGGTGGAGGCGTTTGCAGAGTTTGTCGTATTTTCGGCTCTGGGCGATTTCGAGTGGTTCGTCGGCCGCTTCGAAATACGCACTGGAATAGGTCATGGAGTCATCGAGCCAGAGTTGAAAGAATTCGTTACTGAGATCGTAGTGCTCGCTGATGTTTTTCCGGCTCATGGTGAGGCTGTTCGGTCGGCGTAGGTGG
>Ga0209085_1001509_pt1 | contig 14336 bp, 18 predicted proteins | sample C_131016_EF_Meta_FD_187310 | JGI IMG/M metagenome (GOLD analysis project Ga0209085, IMG submission 187310) | Freshwater microbial communities from Lake Croche, Canada to study carbon cycling - C_131016_EF_MetaG (SPAdes) (version 2) | ecosystem: Environmental > Aquatic > Freshwater > Lake...
GCGGCAGTACTACCAGCACGTAGTACGTCGGCGGTGCCTTTTTCGGCACCAAATCCTCCTTCATATTTTGCACCTGCGACCCAAAAATTAGAACCTACGATCACTGTTTGAGCTGGTAGAACTGCTTTTACCGCAACATCCTTATCGAGTAATTTTCCTATAGCACTAGCTAAAGTTATTCCACTTGAGGTTACGTCGTATGCCTGAGTTGCATTCAACGTACGACTTGAATTAGAAGGTATAGTAAAGCGAAGAATTGCTAATAAACGAAGTGAAAGATCTGCTTTGGACATTTATATTTCTTCTAAAGAAAATATATTTTACAGAAATTTTAATTCTTTCCACCTTTAGAAAAGGTGGAGCCAAAACAACTTTTAGAAAAAGTTGTGCAAATTAACCTTTTAAAAAGGTTAAACCAAACAACTTTTAGAAAAAGTTGTGCAAAAGGGTTTTGGCTCCACCTTTCCCAAAGGTGGAAAAGGTTGAAGATTTGGCTCCACCTTTTCAAAAGGTGGATAATAATTATCAAGTGAATAACTAATTTCGTTCAAACAACGCACAACCTTTTCATGATCGGCTTCAAAGTTACTTCCTATACTGCTTTCATTGCCTTCTTGTATTATTAACCATGGGAAATAGCTGTATGAATTCCCCAATAATTGTAGTCTAGATGTCATCCAATCACTTGATGCAAAATTATCATGAAACATACTAAGCACATTGTTTACGCCTTTTTGTGAAATAATGTAACCACCTGTCAAATACTGTTCTGTAACCTTAACCCATTGATTTTTCACATCTATGGGTTCAGAGCAGTTTAGTAGTATTAAATCCCAGTTATAATCTGGTTCATAAAAATTATGTAATTTATTTTTCCAATCTTTATCAAAACAAGCATCATCCTCCAGAATTAAAGCATATTTTATGTGAGGATTTGCTTGAATATGACGCCAAATATTCACATGAGACTGTGCACACGCTTTTTGAGTAGGACTTAGGTAATCATGAAAATTATCTTTTATATCCGCAGTGTTAGCGATACTAGCAGGCCATTTTGTTACATTTAGTTGTGTTATTTTAAAACGTTCAACCATTTTCTCCCATCTGACTAAATTTGTTTCCAATGATATACAAAATGTATTTTTTTCATTAAATTCCATTGTTTTTATAAATAATGGAATATAAAACCTTTAAATATTAACCTTACCACTTTTCAAAAAAGTGGTGCAAAATCTTTGGCTCAACCTTACCACTTTTCAAAAAAGTGGTGCAAAATCTTTGGCTCAACCTTTCCCAAAGGTTGAAGGTTTGGCTCCACCTTTTATAAAGGTGGAAAAGGTGGAAGGGTGGATTTAATCACCTTATTGTAAAGTAAATTATCATCTTTAAACAAGAGGTTTATTCTATCTTTATTTTTTTGGTTTAACTTACCTCGTATTTTATTTGATATATTATTTGGTTTAAATAAACTTTTATCATATGTATACCCAAAATATTTCAACATTTTAGGTAAATTATCCAATGTAATAATAATGTCTACATTTTTCGTCCAATAACTAATTGTTCTGTATGGTATAAATCCTAATATTTCTTCATCTGTCATTTTTGAAACAATTTCATTTAACTGAATATGTTTATCTGTATAAACATATAACAAATGTTTCGGCCAATCTTCTCTAGTATCTGTTTTGCCTAATCTATAATTTAATAAACTCTCAAATCTTTCAACTGGATTTCTAATAACTGTAAAATAAATACTTCTTTCATTTGATACTGCTTGGTTATGACCGTTGTTTTTAATTTTTAATTGTGACAAAATAGTAGAAACATATGAGCCAGCACATTTGGGTGTATGAACAAAAATCAATTCTTTTCTATTTTTATCTTGCACTAATTCTGAAAAAGGACGAACCGAATACATATAAATATATATTATAAAAATATTTTTTCTAAAAGGTTGATTTGGCTCCACCTTTCTAAAAGGTGGAACTATAAACAATTTTACGAAGTTCTTTATCTTCGCCTTCGTATGTTCTAGTTATAGTTCCTTTTGTATATTTACCTGATGTTTGTTGTGTTTCTACTGTAATTTTTTTATAGTCTCTTCGGATAAAACTATAACTAATACTTCCGTCTTGTGTAGTAATTATGTGACTTATACTATTTACTACAATAGGGTTGGTATTATCAAGTAATACATTCTCAAATTTTACACTACCTACTTTTTTGGTAAGTTGTTTATCTGAATACAATGATACAATTCCTGAACGTCCGGAACCTACTGCTGCTTGAAGCTGTAATTTGTCATAATTCGCCTTTTTACCTAATGCAGGAAAGTAAAATGTTTCAGTATATGGAGACATTTTATAATAATAATATAAAAAATTTTACTAAATTTCAATTCTAAATAATAATATAAAAATAATTTTCTATTTTATTACAATATAAAATGGAAAACAATGATACCCAAATAGACTTGATAGGGAGTAAATGTTTAAAAAGTCGCATTAAAAATGAGTACAAAGAGTTGTCTAAAATTTACAACAATGTGAAAATATTATGGAATTCCGAATTAAATAATGTTGTCATTGAAATTCAAAAAGTAATTAATGACGACTCAACAGATACGTTTACATTTGTTGTTGATAGAACTTATCCATTTCATTCGCCTAAATTTCACTTCAATAACAACCCTTATTCACATTATCTAAGAATACCGTCACAACGATTTTCGCAACACCTAACAACGTTTACAAAAAAAGCATGTTTATGTTGTTCTTCTTTGGCTTGTAAATACAATTGGTCTCCTGCTGTAAAATTGCATATGTTTATAGACGAGTTGCAAAAAATAAGACAGCATAAACGAAATATTGTATATAAATTATTAGCTGATCAAGTGAAAGACAAGTATTTAATCGATGATGTGGATTTGGATAGTTACTTATTCTCAACCTTTAGAAAAGGTTGAGCCAAATTTTCAATCTTTTTTTGGTTTAACCTTACTACTTTTCAAAAAAGTGGTGCAAAATGTTTGGCTCCACCTTACCACTTTTCAAAAAAGTGGTGCAAAATGTTTGGCTCCACCTTACCACTTTTCAAAAAAGTGGTGCAAAATCTTTGGCTCAACCTTACCACTTTTCAAAAAAGTGGTAAGGTGGAGCCAAATCAACCTTTAGAAAAGGTTGAGCCAAATCTTCAATCTTTTTTTGGTTTAACCTTTTTAAAGGTTAATTTGCACAACTTTTAGGAAAATAAGTTTTGGCTCAAGACCACTTTTTAAAAAAGTGGTAAGGTTGTTTTGCACCACTTTTTAAAAAAGTGGTAAGGTTGTTTTGCACCACTTTTTAAAAAAGTGGTAAGGTTGTTTTGCACCACTTTTTAAAAAAGTGGTAAGGTTGTTTTGCACCACTTTTTAAAAAAGTGGTACAAAACTTTGGCTCAACCTTTCCCAAAGGTTGAAATGTTTTATCACTATAATATAAGACAATCAAAATATGAAAAAAGACAACGAGAACAAAAATGTTTGTAAAGGTTTAACATTTCAAGAATGTGAATTAGCAATACTGCGTATGGCAGTGGATAAAGCTGAAGAAAAAATCGCAAAACGCGTTGTCAACTCAGAAGACATAAAAAAAATGATCTCTATTGTCGAAGACTTTATTAAGGTGAAAAATTTGATATGTTATGGTGGAACTGCAATTAACAATATATTACCAATAGAAGATCAATTTTATGACAAAGATGTAGAAATACCAGACTACGATTTCTTCACACCCGACGCACTCAATGATTCAAAAGAATTAGCAGACATTTACTACAAAAACGGTTATACAGATGTCGAAGCTAAGTCAGGACAGCATCACGGAACTTATAAAGTGTTTGTCAATTTCATTCCCGTCGCCGATTTAACACAATTTCCAAAAGAAATCTATAATGCCTTGAAAAAAGACGCAATACGTGTTTCAGGAATATTGTATGCACCTCCTAATTTTTTAAGAATGTCCATGTATTTAGAACTTTCTAGACCAGCAGGAGACACTTCACGTTGGGAAAAAGTTCTCAAACGCCTGACACTTTTAAACAAAAATTATCCTTTAACATCAATTAACTGTAACAATATTGAATTTCAGAGAGAAATGGCAAACAAAGAAAAATCACATGAAATCTATGACAGCGTAAGATCTTCATTAGTAAATCAAGGAGTAGTCTTTTTTGGCGGTTACGCAATTTCACTTTACTCGCAATATATGCCAAAACATTTGCAAAAAAAAATCGAAGATATTGCGGATTTTGATGTTTTATCTCATAACCCGAAAACCACTGCTGATATCGTTGTTGAACGATTAAAAGACAATCATATTACTGCAAAAATAGTATACCATAAACCAATCGGTGAAATAATACCAGAACACTATGAAATCAAAGTAGGTAATGACACAATTGCTTTTATTTATAAACCAGTTGCGTGTCATAGTTACAATGTACTTAAAATTCATGGACAAAATGTAAAAATAGCCACGATCGATACTATGTTGAGTTTCTATCTCTCTTTTTTGTACACAGATCGTGATTATTATAAGGAATTTTCAGATCGAATATTATGTATGGCAAAGTTTCTTTTTGATGTCCAACAAAAAAATAGATTAAAACAAAAAGGCCTATTAAAACGATTTAGCATAATTTGTTATGGCCATCAAGACTCAATAGAAGAAATGCGTGCTGAAAAAGCAAAAAAATTCAAAGATCTTCAAGGGAAAAAGGGGACAAGTGAATATGAAGAATGGTTTTTAAACTATAAGCCAGGTTCTGAAACTAAAACTGGAAAAACAAGTAAGACTACTTCTGAAAAATCGCCAAAAAAGAAGGCAAAAAATATTACTCGCAAATTAAAGAAAAAAAAACAAAAGAGGAATAAAACTGGTAAAACTAGTAAAAAAAGGAAGACATTATTTAATTTTTAAACATTTAGAAATTTTGTAAAAATATTATATTATAATATATTATAAACATGGTAAAAACCCGTAGTATGACCCGCACTAGAAAACAAATCTATCGCAAACGCGTTAAGAGTTCATCATGTCGTGGAAAATCTTTTACTAAATGCAGACGTAGATACGGTTGCAAAAGAACCAGAGGCAGAAAAAGAAAGTCTTACTGCAGAAAGTTGAGTAATCGTCGTGCATAACTTCAAGACATCAAAGATCTAAATACAATAATTATCCAAAAATAAAACCAACATTTGTTTGCCATATGATCTAATTGCATCACATGATAAATTACTTTGAACAACTTGTAATATATTTTTTCTAGAAATATAATGCAACAAAAACACAGTGTAGACAATCATTTTCTCAATCAAGTGTCGAAAATACATATAGATGTGATCAGAAATGCCCCAGTTATTAACATAACTGCACATAGTAGTAGAAGTTCCTTTAATAAAAAACATATGTACATCTAGCATTCCAGAGAGAACTCTGTGAAAATTGGTTTTCTCATTTTTAACGTTGATGGAGCCTAAGATCTTATCGAAACTGTTTAAATTCATAAATAAAACCTTTGTTTTTATTTCTATTTCTCTCTTCGCATTTGTCGATTTGGTTTCGAAAAAGTGTGGATTTAACCCATCCATATATATTCCCTTATAAACAATATTTCCATCAATCAACCCTGGTATAAAGCACGACTTGATAATGCAATCTATTATTTCATCCACATTTTTGTAAGTTTTTTTGACGATTTTTTTGCGTTTCTTCACATTAGTGAATGAAATATAAAATTTCCTATCAACTATACTGCACACATCATGTGGTATTTTATGACGTAGTCTCTCTTTCAGTGTTTTGATAAAAGTAAGATTGTGTGTTTTTTTAAAATCAGTCAATAACATTTCATACAAAGAAGCTGCTTCATCTAAAGCATCGATAAAATAGAGAAATCCTATTATTGAACCAATACTAGAGCCAGATATTCGATTGACTTTTACATAACCGCGAACTTCCATTTCTTTAATAAAATACAATGCACCAACTAAATAACTTCCGTTGAACAAGCCGCCGTCTAATACTAGGTCCAGTTGCAAGGGTGTTTCTGATTTTTTAATTGTTTCAGGTAAATTTTCTATTAATTTATCGATATATGGTTTGATCATTGAAGTATAGAAATAAATTATATAAATAATCCTTAACTTAAATATAATTGTAATATTAATCCTATGAATAACTATAACTATCCTGACTGTACATTAGTTACGTGTTGTTATGACACCAGTAAATTTAATATACATGCTTTGTCGCCAGAACAAATACTCAAACGTATAGATGTTGTATTACAGTTGCCTATATATCTTATTATGTTTACAGATAATGAATTTAAAGACCATATTTTGGAAGCCAGGAAAAAATTAGGGTTTGGTCATATAACACATATTATTGTTCAAAAACTGAATGAAATATGGTCTTTTAATTACTTAGAAAAAGTAAAGAAAAATAGAGAAATATATTGGCCTTCAAGAGATTTAAGAACAAATGGAGAGTCGCATGTTATTACTTGCAATAAATTTGATTTTGTTTTACAAGGTATTAAATTAAATCCATTCAACACAAGTAAATTTGGTTGGATAGACTCTTTTCTTTCAAATGAAGCAGGTAACGGATTAAGAATATGTGAAGACTATACATTGGATAAATTTTTGTATGTAATAAACAATATTACTGAAAAGTTTCATATTCAAATATTAAATGTGAATGGTAAAAAGTATAAAAATGAAAGTTTGAAACATGACTACTATAGTTGCTATCGTTATGTCGTATGTGGAGGGTTTTTTACGTGTGGAATAGAAATTGGAACAAAAATATTAACTAGATTGAAAGAAAATTTTGTAAAAACTACAGAACTAGGGTATGGTCATGGAGAAGAAATGCTTTATTTAGAAATTTTAGATGAATTTTATGATGACATTGAAAAGGGGTACGGTGACTATGGACAAATGATAAACAATATATTATATCCGACGAAAAATTTGCATTATGTTTTACATTTAATTGTTTACAATTATTTAAATTATGGATATTATAGAGAATGTTACGATTGTTGTAAAAAAATAATTTACTCTATTGAACAATTAAGCACTCCAGTAGATAATGATTTTTATGTAAATATATTATTATCCTATTTAACTGCAACCTATTATTATAAAAAAGACGAAGCGTTACAAATTTTAAATAAAATAGATACAATTGTTACAACAAATAATGAAATAAAACTTATATACGATAATTTAAAAAATAATTTTGTTACTTGTCATTTTATGAACTTGCAGGATTTTGATGATTTTTATGAATTATTACAAAAAAATAATTATTTTATTGAAACCAACCCTGAACCCGAAGTCAAACACGAAAATAGCTATGTTTTTAATAAATACAAAAAGTTGTGCAGTATTCAAAGCGATATTAATGAACATTTACCAATATTATATGAATATGCATCAAAATGCGAAAGTATATTAGAGTTAGGTGTTAGAGGAGTTATTAGCAGTTGGGCTTTTTTAAATGGCCTAATGAATAATAAAAAAACTAAAAAAGAACTGTTTTTAAATGACATAGAAAGTTGTGACATAAATGAACTACTAAAATATTCTAAAAATAAGGATGTTGTTATTGAATATGAATGGATAGATGATTTAAAATTAGAGTTCGATGACAATCGTACTTTTGATATGGTGTTTATTGATACATGGCATGTGTATGCGCAATTAAAAAGAGAACTTGAAAAATATAGTAAAATTACTAACAAGTATATTATTATGCACGACACAGAAACAGATGCAATAGTTGGTGAAACTATACGCAATGGTTGGAATGCGAATGAACAATCTGAAATTACTGGGTTTAGTATAGACGAAATCAACTGTGGACTAAATAAAGCAGTTTATAATTTTTTGTATGAAAATAAAAATTGGAGAATGTTAAAACACTACGTTAATAACAATGGTCTTACTATATTGGAAAAAATAAGTTAGATTGAATAAAAAGAAAAATATTAAATACCTGTTAATATATATTAAAAATTAATGTATATTATAATTAAATTATGACAGTTACAATAGTAAGCTCATTTATAAATACTTTGCATCCAGAACGGAAAGATAGAAATATTGAAACATATTTTCAACTGGGAACTTTATTATTGAAGTCAAATATTCAAAAAATAATATTTGTAGACGAAACTATGTATGAAAAAATTAAAGATTATCAAAACCATAATACAAAAATTATACTAGTTGATAAAACAAAATACTACTTGTACTCTTATATTAATACAGAACATTTACAAAATTTTTGTTTACATACAGATAATCCAGCAAAAGATACGATAGATTATATGTTTACAATGTCTCTTAAAACTGAATGGATGAGAGAAGCCGTTGATATTAATCCATTCGGTTCAGAACACTTTATATGGCTTGATTTTGGTATAAAACACATGTTTGAATGTGATGAAAACATGTTTACTGCATTGATAAAAAATTTAAACGATAAAAATTATGAAAACATAAGAATAGCTTCTATATGGGACTTACAACAGAAAACAACCAAAAATGTTTATGAAGAAGTATTATGGTATTTTGCAGGTAGTGTGTTCGGAGGCAGCAAAGAAAAAATACTCGTTTTTGCTGACTTAATGAAAGAAAAATGCTTGCAAATTATTCATGAAAAGCAAACCCTTATGTGGGAAGTAAATATATGGTATTTAATTTATTTGGAGAACAAAGAGCTTTTTGATTGTTACTATTGTGATCATAATAATACAATTATTACCAATTATTAGTTTGACTTTATAGTGTAAACTAAAATTTACCAAAGTGGGTGTTTACTTTGTTCAACAAATAATAAAAAATTCCGAACAAACAACTCATGAATATATAACCATTTAAATTCAAGTTACCATCTTTTGAAAAAAGAACCGGTAAATAAGAAAACATAAATTTTCTGAAAAAAGGCAGTTGAAACAAAAAATACAACACCGCAAGCAGAAGTGGCACTTGGATTTCGCTGTACATATCATCTAATGCACTACTGCGTTCAAGATTTGCATTGTAATCATTAATAATGTCACCTGCTTGTTCGTAATTTTGAATGTAGTCGGTAGTATTTTGTGGTGGAGGTGGAATATAATTGGGTTGAGTATTAACGTCATGTGTTAAATTACTGGTTGTCATTGGAATATCTCTGGACGGTAGTTGTGTGGCTCCACTTGTACTAGCTTGTTGAAGCCCATTAACAATTTGATTGATAGTGGTTTGGTCAAGAGTGATGGAACTAGCGGGACCAGCATTCATGTCAGGTTGCATACCTTGTGGCATTCCTTGGTTCATACCAGATTGCATACCTTGTTGCATAGTATTTTGCACAACAGTTTGTCGTTCATTTCCACCACTTGGGTCAGTAGGTAAGTCAAAAATACTTGTTGTCGCGTCAGACATGTTTTGTTCTTATTATGTATAACAAAGAATGATTGATTTTACTAATTACGCAAATAACAATGATGGTTCTAAAGTGCTAAAAATCAACAATTTTTTTACTTTTATCGCATGTCGTTGCTTTATTGACGTATTTATAACATTTATTGTCGTGTTTGTAGACCTTGTCTTTTAACTCTTCTAAAGGAGGCGCATGAAATATAATACAATCTTTGTCTTTACATATTACTCTAAATAAAGAGGCTAAACCAAAACCTAAAAGAATAGACATAATTATTTTTCCATTTTGAGTATGAACAAGTCTGCTTAAATTGAGTGACATAATATTAATTTATATTTATATTATAATTAGTAAATTAGTAAATATAAATTCATGGAGATCCTAGAAAACTCGGTAAACACGGTAAACACTGCAAAACTTAATTTTGTATGGGTATTACACCCAATAATGTCTCATCTTTTGGGCAATCGACTTCCACAGGTTCAAAAGCAAAACAATTATCGGCTTTATCTTTGAAAATAATTCTGTCTACATTTTCAGGAGTTGGATAAATGTAAATAGTTTTCATTTCAGGACCATAAATATAGACAAAAAATATTCCGACAGCAAAACTTATGATAAAAATGGGAAATGAAATGTAATCTAAAATCATTTTGTATATATTTTATTATAATAAAATAAAAATAATTAATTGTATGTAAAAAATTTAATTATCGTATACAATAACAACCTTATATTTTTTTTTTACAATATCTACAATTTCATTTGTTATAGTAATATTTTTTTTATCTAGGTATTTACCGCTTACAGATGTGGGCGATGATGTTACTCTGTCGCCTTTTCTATAAGCAAGTCCTGAAGCATCATCAGTTAAATAGGTATAACTATAACTTAAAGAACCTAAAATTTTATCTTGATTTAATGAGTTTCCATTTGTTATATAAATTATTCCTGTTTCATAGCCAATATTTACATTTTTAGAAGCACCATTTTCCAAAAGAGGATTTTTTCTTAATTCTCCATTCCATGTTATAAACCCAACTTGTTCTTTTTTTTGGTTGTATAACGGAAGAACCTGTAAATTGTAAATTAAAGATTGCGATAATTGTGGTGTAGTATCGCTAATAGGAGCTAATGGCAAGTAATTTCCATCGGAAGAGGTAAAATGATAAAAGTAAACTTCGCGAACCTTGCCCATTTTATAATAACAAAGAAAATGTTTTTATAAAAAATTTAAACACGACAAGTTATTTATCATATGTAATAATTACTTTTCTAGTCAGCGTGTTATCTGTTTTTATAGTGACAGTTACATCTTTTCCAGCGTATTTACCACCTGTTGAAATTGATTTACCAACAATTTTTGTGTTTGCTGGTAAAATAGTGTTGTTAGTATTAGCCCAATTTAAAGTCATAACATAAGAACCGTCGTCAAATAAAAATACATAGTTACCAACATATCCTTCATCATTATTTTCAAAAAAATTAAAAATTTTATTTACAATAAATTTACCAACAGATTTTGCTTTAGTATTGTATAAAGGATACACTTTATTTTGAATTTCAGAAGTATTTGTCAATGTAGTGCCGATACTAGAAGATGAAGTAGCTAATGGTATACTTGTACTAAAAGTTTTAGCAGTATAAGTATAAACTTCACGAACAGGAGCCATTTTATAATATTACGAAAGAAAATAATTTTATCCTAAATTATTAAAATAATTTAAACGCACTTTTACAAATAATTACTAATAAACCCAAGTTCTTGTTTAACAATATTATTCACTGTATCCATCATCATACTGTAGTTACGTTGTCCATTTTTTTCACTATAAAGTGTCAAAAGAGTATTCAAGTACGACTTGTCTAATTTATTAAATATATTGTTATAAATGTTGTTTCCGAAATTATATGTGCCATCACTCTGGACTTGCGGCGGAATGACCAAGTTAGGTGGAGCTACAAAAACCACAGGTTTATTTTCTTTTTTATATTGTACATATTTGTCCATCGTTTCTAATAACCAATCGCGATTGCCATCGCTCATTAAAGCTTTTTTGTATGCAACTGGTAATTTATTCCAAACATTTTGGTATTCTGGATTTTCCCAACTAATTGTGCCGTCATCATTATAAATAGGAGTTTCCTTACTTTGCAGTGGTTGCATATTGTCAAACTGCTCTTCTTCCACAACAAGGTTCATCCTTTGTTTTGGTTTAATCTTGCCCTTTGTTGGTAGACTAGAAACATCGCCATAAACAAAAGCTACAACACTGGGTTCGACATAATCATCTTCTAAATTGGCAATTCCATATTTTTTCTGCATCAAATGATAGGTTCCATTGCTTTCATCATATTCGACTAGGTTGACTTTGTATTTCAACTGAAACAATTCATCTATTTTAGGCTGCATTTGATTTGTATAGATGACAACAGCATCTCGTACAAATTGTACATTGGTTGTGGTATTAAAATCTTTCATGCATTGTTTAATTTGGTCAATATAAATATACAATTCTTCCTGCAATTTCTTTTTCCTGTCGTTTTCACTTTTGTTATCCACGATTTCAAATAATTGTTCATAGTTGAAATTCAATAAAAAATTAATATCATTGATGGCTTCCTTTGTTTTATCAAATTTTTCGACTGCATTTTCTGTTGTTGTGTAACCAAATAACAGTTTGTTTTTATATTCAATGATTTCATTTTTATAGTTTTCATTGTCTTTTTCTAATTCTTTAATATGGGTCATAATATTATAAGTAACACCAGGATTGATTGTAATATTTAAATTACAAGGTTCTGTTAAGCTCCCACAAATTGCCTTGAGTTCTCTCGTATCTTCATTTTCCTTTCCTAGATGTTTTACTGAAAAAATGGTTCCTACAGGACGTTTGCAATTTATACATTTAGGTTTCAATTGTTTGTATTCATTCCTCTTCTCCTTCCAACTCAAAGCCTTATTCTTAATTATTTTTTGTTTATCTTTATTGTAGTCGCTTTCATATTTATTTTTTAATTTATAAAATTCATTCAATGCTTCACTTATTGACATTTGATTTCTAGAACTTGTATTTGCTATATTTGCCATATTGTTCAATATATAATTTATATATATTGAATATTTAATTTTATCGAACATTTGTGTATATTTTTAATTTTTTTAATTTTAATAAATTAGTTTTTTACTGAAAGTTTCATTTTCCGTTTCCCAATTAGGCAGTCCAGTTATTAATTCTTGATGTGCTTGTTTTTTGGCAAGCTGAAATTTTTGTACTTTGGACAAAATATATTGTTGTTTTTCTCTATCCTTTCTTTGTCTTTCCATGGGAGACAATTTTCCTTTGTATTTATAAATTAAAATACATGCTAAAATTAAAGCAAACACAAAAAACAATCCTATATTAAACATCAAATTTTGGTACTTTTCCTTGAATGCATGACATTGTTTAAGTGTTTCATTCAAAAAATATTTAACTCCATTTTCTACTAATCGTGGATTTTCAACAACATTTCCATAATCCATACTAAATAATATATTTATAATTAAAAATTAAATTATACATAATATTTATATGGCATCAAGTTTTTTAAATATTGGAAGTTTTTTATTTACTACATTGATATATTATTTGGCTTTAAAACCCAAATTAACTTATGATGACATGACCAATCCAGATAAATACAATAGTTATTTAAACAATGAAAAGATATGTTTAGCAGTGTATTTCTTTGCTATTTTAATAGTACAATTTGTTGTTAATGCATATGTTGTTACACAAGCGTGTGGTGGTAATATTACACAAAATATAGCCGCATCAGGAGGGTACACCTTTATTCCGTGGACACTTCTTTTTGGTATTGTAATTGTAGTTCTTATGATATTTCCAGGGTTCAAAAGTGCATTTTCTGATGTTATTGGTTATTTTTATGTGTCAGGTTCAGCAAACAAATTGCTTACTGAGTTACTAGTGAATAAAGATGTACAAACACAAATTGATGCAGATAGTGCAAGTACCCCGCAACAAAAAGCGGCTATGCAACAAGCAGCTGACATGATTGTTAAGATATGTGGTAATACTTCTATTTTAATCAATCAAATGGTTCCATCTAATTTTGTTGAATATTGGAATTTGTTAAAACCACTAATGAAGTCGCAATATCAAACAGACGGTCCGTTGACAAATGAAAAAAGAAATGAACTATTTGAACTTGTAAATACGAGAGATAACGTGGGTGAAGCAATGTGGTATATTTACACGGGATTTTTGATTTCATCCATTGTTCAACTCAAGATTACAACACGTGGTTGTGTAATAAATCCAGCACAAATGGCGAAAAATTATCAAAATTATGTAGCTGAACAAGAGCAGTCGCAACAACAACAACAACAAGCTACGAGCGCGGTTTATACAATAACAAATTAATATTTCAAATTACTACACATATACGATATAAGCAGGAATATCCCATTTTTTTTCTATTTGATAAGCAGCCAATCTATGCATTCCATCTAAAATTGTATATTGATAGTTGTTATTATCGTTACTTTTATTAATAATCCAAATAGGAAGAGTTTTTTTATTTGATTTAATTAGTGATTGTTGGTATTCTACTGACGAAATATCTTTCACGCCGCAAGGTCTATTATCAGGAGGATACGCTTCACAAGCATTTGTAAAAGCTTCTCTATAAGCAAATTTATTTTTCCATTGTAAAAAATCAATAGTAATTAACTTTTTATTAACTACAAAATATTCAATGCATTCAAAAACATCATTGAAAAATTTATAAAAAATTGCTGAATTTACAGCTTTAAGCATTATGTTATTGTTTTTTTTGTTTTGTTAA
>Ga0209085_1001513_pt1 | contig 14309 bp, 14 predicted proteins | sample C_131016_EF_Meta_FD_187310 | JGI IMG/M metagenome (GOLD analysis project Ga0209085, IMG submission 187310) | Freshwater microbial communities from Lake Croche, Canada to study carbon cycling - C_131016_EF_MetaG (SPAdes) (version 2) | ecosystem: Environmental > Aquatic > Freshwater > Lake...
CAATTGTCCCAAAGATGTGTCATTAATCAATGAAATACCTATTCAAAATTGATTCTTATTTATTTTTATAGTATAATATAGTATAAATATAAAGATATAAATACGATGTTTCATTTGTCAAAATTTATTCATACTGAGAATGGTAAAAAATTGATGTCTATATTACTTGGCATAGGTTTAGCATCATTGTTTCGAACTGTTTGTAAAGAAAAAAATTGTATTGTTTTTCACGCAGTACCTTTAGATAAAATAAAGGACAAGATATACAAATACGACAATAAATGTTATAAATACACTACTCAATCTACAAAGTGTGATTCAAATAAAAAAATAGTTGGGTTTTAATTTTATTGTTGATTATATGAGAATTACGTTTTTATTGTATTTTTATTTTAGGCCATTGTAAATATTAGGATATAAACTATGAGTGATAATTCGACCACAAGTATTATGGACTTACCAACCGATCCAGCAAACGGTGGAAATTTAAATAATAATATATCAATGAATGCTAGTGATCTTGTACAGCAACAAAACATGAATGTAAATACAAACGCAGTTAGTTTAGATCAATCAGTAATAAATCAAATTGTCAATGGATTACAACAAGCAAATCTAAATGGTGCGACTCAATTGCCGTCAAGAGATATTCCGTTAAATACTAGTAGTTTAACTCACGATGTAAATATTCAACCAAATTATATTCCTCCTCCACCTGTAAATAAAGAAGTCAGATTCCAAGAGGATTATATCGGTAATTATGAAAAAGCATCTGATATGATAAATGATTATAATTACAAACTAGAGAATAACAATAGATTGGATGATATGTATAATGAAATTCAAGTTCCGCTATTATTAGCAGTTCTTTATTTTCTCTTTCAATTACCTGTATTTAGAAAATACATGTTTACTTATTTACCTTTTCTTTTTTCAAATGATGGTAATCTAAACTTCAATGGATATATTTTTATGAGTGCTTTATTCGGTATATTTTACTACTTAATGAATAAAGTACATCAACAATTTGGTGGATTTTAGCTGTAAAAATAATATATTTATATATAAATATATTATGTATTTATCATTATCATCGTCATACTCTGGTAATGCTTGCGCACTTCGACAAAGTATAATTAATTACACAAAAAACTCAAATGAAACACAATTTTTTGATTGGTTAGTTACAAGTTTGAAAAGTGTAAATGAAGTATTAGAAGGTAAACCTATTTTATTTGAAACTAATTATATATACCCAAATCCTTTACACCCTTGAAGATTTAAAATGGCACGCTTAATGTAAAGGTGTAAATAACTAGTCATCCAATCAAACCAACCAAACCAATCAAATGTCTAGACTACAAATAAATCATCTTCATAATGAGCATCAAAGCATTGTTTATGGAACGACTTTTGACCTATATCATGATACGTAGTAGAATTATCTTCGACTACTAAAATAGGTGATATTAAAGCACGATTACCATCTTTGGTCAATGTCCAGTCGGCGCTGAATGGAACAATATCTTTATTTTGAATTGTTAATTCCGAGTAACCTGTCATATATTTATCTAATAAAAATTTAGCGTGTTTACGCGACAACATATACATTTGAGTACCCCACACATAATCTGGAAAAGAATAATATGTGAAAGGCGACTTATTATCATTCAAAAACTTTATTGAAAAGTCGTTTTGAAAATTTGGTGCTATATTGGAGACTCTATCTTGTAATAAATAACCAAGTAAAAGGACATCTAGATTAAGCGCATTGAAGTCAAAACAAATACGCGGTAAATATTTTTTGATATTTTTATGAATAAATATATCATCTTCACAAAATATTCCATATTCTTTATTTGTATTATAATAAAACATATGAATCATATCAAGGTGTCCATACATACAAGACCATACACGTTTTGTACCATTATCTAACATTTCATGATAATTAGATATTCTTTTGTCTGTAAAATCGACGCCTGACATAAAAATACATTCGATATCTACTTGCGCAAACCGCATTTTCATATTTATTTTTCTTTTGTCATTGTTGTAATTGAGACAAAAAAATTGAATTTTATCCATTGTTTTGATGATACAATAAAATAAAAAAATACATTTGAATCCTTTTAACAAGATAATCTTTTTAGTAGAAAAAATCTAATACAAATTCAAAAAACCGCGTCTCTTTTTGTTTGTTTTCTTCTTTTTATTTGTTTTTGGATTGCTTGTCATTTTTCTGGTTTTTATTTTTTGTGCTTTTTGTACTTTTTGTACTTTTTGTACTTTTTGTACTTTTTGTACTTTTTGGACTTTTTCAGGTTTTCTATTCTTTTTCATCATGTGTTTTGTCTCTTCTTCACTTTCATTTTCATGTTTTGAAGTTGGTTTGTAATTTAAAAACCATTCTTCAAATTCCCTCGTATTCCTATCATCCTTCAACTCTTTGAATTTTGCTGTTTTTTCAGCACGCATTTCTTCAACTGATTCTTGATGGCCATAACAAATAATACTAAAACGTTTAAGTAACCCTTTTTGTTTCAATCTATTTTTTTGTTGTACATCAAACAGGAATTTTGACATACACAAAATTCTATCTAGAAATTCATTGTAATAAGGCCGTTTTGTATACAAAAATGATAAGTAAAAACTCAACATAGTATCAATTGTAGCAATTTTCACACTTTGTGAATGAATGTTGATCACGTTATAACTGTGACACGCTATAGGCTTATATATAAAAGCTATTGTATCGTTGCTTACTATAATTTCATAGTTTTCAGGAATAATTTCACCTATAGCATCATGACGTGTTATTTTAACATCAGTAACACCGATGTCTTTTAACCTCTCTTTAACAATTTCAGCGGTTGTTTTAGGTTCACTAGATAAAACATCAAAATCAGCGACTTTTTGAATTGTTTTCTGTAAATTTTTTGGCATGTATTGAGAATACAAAGAAATAGCATAACCGCCAAAAAACACAACCCCTTGATTAATGAATGTATTTCTTACATTTTCATATATTTCATCTTCTTTGTTGGGTTCTTCCATTTCTCTCTGAAAATCAATATTATAACAATTTAAACTCGTCAATGGATAGTGTTTATTTAATAAAGTCAAACGTTTCAATACTTTTTCCCATCTAGATATATCACCGGCCGGTCTGGAAAGCTCTAAATACATTGCCATTCGTAAAAAATTGGGCGGAGCATACAAGATTCCATTTACCCTTATAGATTCTTCTTTAATAGAATAGTAAATTTCTTTTGGAAATTGTGTTAAATCTGCTACAGGAATAAAATTCACGAATACTTTATATGTACCTCGGTGTTGACCTGCTTTGGCTTCAACGTCAGTATACCCTTTGGAATGATACAAATCAGCAAGCTCTTTAGCGTCGCCTAAAGCATTTGGAGAAAAAAAGTCATAATCAGGGATCTCAGCGTCTTTATTATAAAACTGATCCTCGATTGGTAATATGTTATTAATAGCAGTTCCACCGTAGCAAATCAGATTTTTCTTTTTTATAAAATTCTCTACAATGACAATAATCTCTTTAACATCTTCTGAATTTACGATTCGTTTCCCTATTTTTTCCTCGGCTTTATCAACCGCTATTCGTAATATAGATAACTCACAATCTTGAAATGTTAAATTTTTACAATTAGGTATATTTTCTTTCTTCATACAATAAGCAAATAAAAATTAAAAATTAAAATAATAAATTGATATGTTTTTACTAAAAATATATAAACTATAAAATAAATCTATACGTATATGACCATGATAGCAGTTTCAAATTCAACGACTTTAAACACAGAATATAGACGTACAATAAATGAATATAATAAATCAGAAATAAATCGGTCTATATCAAATTATATGGGGAAAAGAGTTTTGAGAGAGTACACTGAATTATCAAATAAGTATGTAAATTCATATATTTCAGTTATCTACAACGAAGAAACAAATACGCTTAAAATGTCTATCATGAATTATAGTAATGATAAAATGCAAAGTTATTCTTTTGTTATCGATAAAAAATATCCATTTATACCACCTGTTATTTATTACAATAATAAATCTTACAAGAAATTGTTAGAAATGCCATCAGAAAGATTCAAAGATAATCTTCAAAAAATAACAAACAATAAGTGTTTGTGTTGTCAGTCATTTATTTGTAAGTTCAATTGGGGACCAGCTGTAACACTGAATACAATTATACACGAAATTGATAAAAATAGAAATTATAAAAAAAAGGTGGTAATTTCTATTCTAATTGATCAAATAAAGGAAAAATATTTGATTGATGACATTGATATACGAAGTTATTTGATGTGATTTGGTGGCGGTTGACGTCTGTTGGATGGATTCACAATTAAAAATTAAAAATTAAAATTGTAGTAATCAGTCGTTACATTTCTAGTTTGGTAAGAATATTCAGGATTCTGTGGTGTTGGATCGGGAATAGTAACTTCTTTATATCGAAGATTTTCTGGTTTAAGTACAAAAGCCGATCCTGCTTCGTCAAAAAATACCGCATTTTCTTCCAAAAGATTATCCACACTTTGGTATCTCATTGCTACCATTTGACATCCACATTCTCGACACAAAACTCCACTTGGATTACTAGGATTTATACCATTGTCCGGAAAAACAATGGTCATACATTTTTTATTGTATTCTTGTAGTTCATTGATATCAGGTGTATTTTTTACATCATAATATGGGTAAGCTCTCATAAACACGGAATTACTTGTCAAGTTCACATATTCCAAAAACTCCTTGTTTTCTAAAAACGAGTTATTCATTTTGTCTATGATTAAAATAATTTTATTCATAAAACCGGTTAATGGTTTCGCTCCAATATTTTCGCCATGGTTTTCATAACTATAATCTTTTCCAAGCATAATATCATCATACGATTTAAATAGGTTTGCTAAATTCGAATACATCTCTTGATTATTACTTTTTATTCTTAAATGAATCAACAAAGGGTCATTCGGGTTCGGTGACGTACCAGGTGAAAAAGCATAATCTTTGATCGTTTTCATAACATCACTAAAATTAACGAAATTGAACGTTTCTTTTACAAAATAATTATTTGTAGTACTAGTTGATACAACAGGTTTACCATCGATATTATAAATTTCAAAATCTAAACAACGGACCCCTTGTTTTATAATACTTTTTAAAACGCACAAATCAACATAATCGTTTTTATAACTACCGCCGCTACAAGCATTATACGCGGTTTTTATATAGTAATCATACAAATTTGCGCTGTAATCCGCGTTATTGGGTGAAATCGATTTAATATGTCCATCCACAGAAGAGTATAATTTGTTCAAAAAATTACATTCTTTCGATTTTAAAGTAGAAATATAAATCAAATAACTAACGTATATAATTACAATAAATAATATCAATCCTAAAATAGAAAAATATATAAAATCGTCATTCATTTTGTCTATAGAAATATTGTTTATTGCCATATCTTGATATATTATATTATATAATTATTTTTTTATAATATAAAATCAAATAATTATATATATTAAGTATTAATTATGGCAGGTGGATTATTAAATTTAGTATCAAGTGGTCAACAAAATGTAGTATTAAATGGTAATCCTTCAAAAACATTTTGGAAATCAGCTTATTCAAAATATACCAATTTTGGTATGCAAAAATTCAGAATCGATTTTGAAGGTTCAACAACATTGCGTTTAGCAGAAACGTCCACATTTCAATTTAAAGTACCAAGGTATGCTGATTTATTGATGGACACATATATAGTCGTAAATTTACCCAATATATGGAGTGGTATACTACCACCACAAGAAGTATTAAATCCAGATGGTTCTATATCATACTCTGAATGGGCCCCATATGAATTTAAATGGATCGATTATATTGGAGCCCAAATGATTTCACAAATCAGCATTACTTGTGGTAATCAAAAATTACAGGAATATTCTGGTTCGTATTTATTGAATTCAGCTCTTCGAGATTTCAATGGCACCAAATTAGACCTTTTTTTTAAAATGATTGGTCATGTACCAGAACTCTACAATCCAGCGAACGCGGGTAGTCGAGTCAACTCTTATCCAAACGCTTATCACACAGATAATCCGTCCGGCGCCGAACCATCCATAAGAGGTCGTCAATTATATATACCGTTGAATTCATGGTTTACATTGAAAACTCAAATGGCATTCCCATTGGTTTCATTACAGTATAATGAGTTACAAATTTATGTTACATTTCGTCCAATCAATGAACTGTTTCGTATAAGAGACGTCTTTGATTATGTAAACAAATTTCCTTACGTTGCTCCTAATTTTAATCAATATCAAAATCAGATGTATCGATTTTTACAGACACCACCCGATGTAAATCTGGGTATTAATTCTTACTTGGATCAAAGAAGTGTTTGGTTTCCTGATATACATATGATATCAACATATTGTTTTCTATCCAATGATGAATCTCGGGTGTTTGCGAAAAACGAGCAAAAATATTTGTTTAAGCAAGTGAACGAAAAAGTGTTTTATAATGTAACTGGACCTAATAAAGTAGATTTGGACTCCATTGGTTTGGTTTCTAGTTGGTTATTTTATTTTCAAAGAAGTGATGTAAATTTAAGAAATGAATGGTCGAACTATTCGAATTGGCCATATAATTATTTACCTTCAGATATATTACCCGCTCCTACCACAGGGACGTTTAGTTTATCGCCGAGTATCAGCATTGGTCCCGGCGTAAACCCAGATGGTACTTTGACGGGCTACATGACTTCAGGCATCTATAATTTTCAAAATTTGAATCAAATATTGATAAATATGGCTATATTACTAGACGGACAATATCGTGAAAATTCTTTTGGAGCAGGTGTTTTCAACTATATTGAAAAATACACTAGGACTCCAGGAACAGCTCCGGATGGTTTATATTGTTATAATTTTTGTTTGAATACATCTCCTTTTGAATCACAGCCATCGGGTGCGATTAATATGAACCGCTTCAATTTGGTACAATTGGAGTTTAATACAATCGTACCTCCGTTGGACCCATATGCGCAAGTTTTAACTATATGTGATCCAGAAACAGGTGATATTGTTGGTGTAAATAAACCAACTTGGAGAATTTACGAATACAATTATAATTTGTATGTAATGGAGGAACGCATTAACATGGTAGTGTTTGTTGGTGGTAACGCTGGATTAATGTATGCGACTTAATACAATAAAAAAATTTATTTATTTTACAATTTTACAAAAACAAATAAATTACTAATCTATTCTTTGTCGTCTTCGTCTTCGTCTTCGTCTTCGTCTTCGTCTTCGCCTTCGCTATCGATATCAATTAAAGACGGCGTTGAATCGTCGTCATCTGTATCATCACAACTATAACCATCACTATCGATATCAATTAAAGATGGAATTGAATCGGTGTCGGTATTGTCGTCGGTATCATCATCGCTAACACTCTCGTCGTTATCATCATCGCTATCTGAATATGTTAAATCAATAACTTCATCAAAATTATTTTTATAATCAAAGTCGTTCTTTTCTGTATATTCGTTATCCATAATAGGTATTATATTTTTTTTAATAGGAGTTTTAGTCATGGGACTAATATAACTCAATAACCAAAAACCAAATGTAATCCATGTAGAAATAATTGTATTTCCTCCATTATAAACAACCCAACGTAATGCTTGACAATGTGGTGCTGCTAACATAAAAGACGACATTACAAATCCAGAACTTGTAGGCGATGTACAAAAGTAAATATACATATGCGATGAAATATAATGTACTATAATCCAGAATATAAATACACAGTATATATTTTTGAATACGTATGAATATGGGGTTACATTATTTTTAATAATATTAGCAATTTGTTGTTTCATTGAAAATACCATGTTAAAAGGTGTAATAGCTTAAATTTATTAAAGTAATAAATAATAAATTACTCTATTTCAATTTTTTTATTAAACCATAAAGATAATAATAATAATGTCACACAGAAGAATACTTCTCAGTTTATTATATGTATAAATTATCGTTAGAGTTGACGCTGTGGACTCTTTTGGGTTACGGACAATCGTCACATTTATAAGAAGTTCGACTCAGTTTTCAAAAAGGTCAGTAAGCATTATTTTATTGCAGAAAAGTCATCCAAAAAGTATTTTGGGTTTTCAATTTTGGACATTTTTTTTGTCCATTTTTGAAAAGGGGCGATTGACTTTGCGAAAAACAACAATGATGAGACCATAATTGAAAATTATCGTCTGGCCGCAAAATGTTTTAAATTGATTTTGTTACTGTTATTTTTATATTATTTTTTTTCAAAATATATAGAAACTTTTTCTGTCACTAAATTATGGAAACTTTAGTGACAAAAAGTTGCGAAAAAGTTGCTCAACAATTTCATTGTGAAAAATGTGATTATTACACATATAAAAAAAGTAGTTTTGATAAACACAATAACACCAAAAAACACAATGTGACAACAAGTGACAAATGTCACAATTTAAGTGACGCAAAAGTTGCTTACATTTGTAATATATGTGAAAAAACTTATTTTTCTAGAAACGGATTATGGGTTCACAAAAAAAGTTGTGGAAAAATTGTTAAAAACGAAGAAAACAAACAAGACGAACAAAGTGAACACAAAAATAATTCTATTGATAAAGATGAACTAATACTCATGTTGTTAAAGCAAAATAATGAATTTCTTGATATAATCAAAAATGGTACTAATCAGATAATTACTAACACAAATAGTAATTGTATGAATAACAATAAAACATTCAATCTACAAGTATTTTTAAATGAAACATGTAAAGATGCTATGAATATTAGTGATTTTATAGAATCTGTTAAATTACAAGTATCCGATTTGGAAAACGTAGGTAAGGTTGGTTACATTGAAGGAATATCCAATATAATAATCAAAAACTTAAAAGCATTAGATATAGATAAACGACCAGTCCATTGTGCTGACCAGAAGAGGGAAGTAATGTACGTTAAAGATGAAAATATGTGGGAGAAAGAAGACGAAACCAATAAAAAATTGAGGAAAGCGATTCGTATGATTGCTCATAAGAATATTTGTATGTTTAAGGATTTTCGTGAAACTTATCCAGATTGTGAAGATTACGATTCTAAGAAAAACGATCAATACAATAAAATTGTTTATGAATCCATGGGTGGTAAAGGAGATAATGATTATGAAAAAAACACGAAAATCATCAAGAAAATAGCCAAAGCAGTAGGTATTGAAAAAGCCTAAACACGGCTTTAAGTCATTTTGAGGTTTTATTATATAAAAACATGACCTTATGGTTTGCTTTGCGCGAACGGACTCTTTTGGGTTACTGACATTCACGTTATTTCGAAGATTTTCTGGACAGTTTTCAAAAAGGTCAGTAAGCATTATTTTATTGCAGAAAAGTCATCCAAAAAGTATTTTGGGTTTTCGATTTTGGACATTTTTTTTGTCCATTTTTGAAAAGGGGTGATTAACTTTGCGAAAAACAGTAATGATGAGACCATAATTCATTTTTATCGTGTGGCCGCAAGAGTGTGTGTATTTTATTTTGTGACTGTAAATTTTTTTCTAGGAATTTATTGGCTTTTTTTTTGTTGACAATATATATCAACAATGTCAACAGAAATTAAGCAAAAACAGCCGGTTATTTATGAATGTAATTTATGTGACTTTCGTACAAGCAAGAAAACAAATTACGAAACACATTTGTTGACACCAAAACATAAAAAAAAGGAAAATATCAACATTTTGTCAACAAAATCTAGCCAATTTGAACCAAATGTTAATATATCGTGTAAGAACTGTAATAAGGAATTTAAAGAACGAACCGGATTATGGAGACATTTAAAAAAATGTAAAATATTAAATTGTAGTGTCAATACTTGTAACCAAAATACAAGTAATTTGAATTTAGATAATAAAAACAAAGATGATATTATAGAATTATTGATAAAACAAAACAATGATTTACTGAAAGAACAATCTGATATAAAACAAATTATTCTTGAAATTGTTAAAAATGGTCCAATGTCCTATAATAACAATAATAACATTACTAACTCTTACAATAAAACATTCAATCTACAAGTATTTTTAAACGAAACGTGCAAAGATGCGATGAATATTAGTGATTTTGTAGAATCTGTGAAATTACAAGTAGCTGATTTAGAAAATGTAGGTAAGGTTGGTTACATTGAAGGAATATCCAATATAATCATTAAAAACTTAAAAGCATTAGATATAGATAAACGACCAGTTCATTGCGCTGATCAAAAGAGAGAAGTTATGTATGTTAAGGACGAAAACACATGGGAAAAGGAAGATGAAACCAATAAGAAATTGCGAAAAGCGATTCGAATGATTGCTCATAAGAATATTTGTATGTTTAAGGAGTTTCGTGAAACTTATCCAGATTGTGAAGAGTATGATTCTAAGAAAAACGATCAATACAATAAAATAGTCTATGAATCCATGGGAGGCAAAGGAGACAATGATTATGAGAAAGACACGAAAATCATCAAGAAAATAGCCAAGGTAGTAGGTATTGAAAAAATATGAGCACGAGTTTATTATATAAAAGCAGGATCTTATGGTTTGCTTTGTGCGATCGGACTCTTTTGGGTTACGGACAATCATATTATTTTAAAGAAAATATCATGATTTTTCGAAATTCTCAGTAAGCATTATTTTATTGCAGAAAAGTGATCCAAAAAGTATTTTAGGTTTTCAATTTTGGACATTTTTTTTGTCCATTTTTGAAAAGGGACGATTGACTTTGTGAAAAACATAAGTGATGAGACCATAATTGTTTTTTACCGTGTGGTTACAAAAGTGTTGGATTTTATTTTGTTACGATATTTTTTTTTAGTTAATTTCAAATAATTTTTTCTTTTGCTAATTTATGACAACGCATGACAACGAAAAATTAGCAATAATTAGCAATAATTTTTGTTGTAAATATTGTAATTATTGTACAAGCCGAAAAAATAATTTAATTATTCACAATAACAGCATGAAACATAAAAACAACATTTTGACAACAAAAACAACGCAGGATTTAGCAAAACCTAAAATATATAATTGTGAAATATGTGATAAAATATTTAATGACCGTGCTGGTTTATGGAGACATAAAAAAAAATGTATACAACCACATGATGAAATATATACGGAAAAGGTAGAAAATGATGTATCAACCAAAGAGCTAGTTTTGATATTACTTAAACAAAACAAAGAGCTTCAGCAATCGCTTATTGAAATGTCAAAACAAACGTCATGTATAATAAATAATAACAATATCAATAGTAATAATAAGACATTCAATCTACAAGTATTTTTAAACGAAACATGTAAAGATGCTATGAATATTAGTGATTTTATAGAATCAGTCAAACTACAAGTATCCGATTTGGAAAACGTTGGAAAAGTTGGTTATATTGAAGGAATTTCCAATATAATCATCAAAAACTTAAATGCTTTGGATGTAGATAAACGTCCAGTTCATTGTGCTGATCAAAAGAGAGAAGTAATGTACGTTAAAGATGAAAATATTTGGGAAAAGGAAGACGAAACCAATAAGAAATTGCGAAAAGCGATTCATATGATTGCTCATAAAAATATTTGTATGTTTAAGGAATTTCGTGAAACTTATCCAGATTGTGAAGATTACGATTCTAAGAAAAACGATCTCTACAATAAAATAGTCTATGAATCCATGGGAGGCAAAGGGGACAATGATTACGAGAAAGACACGAAAATCATCAAGAAAATAGCCAAGGTCGTTGGTATTGAAAAAGTCTGAAGGCGGCTTTAAGTTATTTTGCGATTTTATTATATTAAAGACTGGTCTTATGGTTTGTTTTTGTTGTATTGGACTCTTTTGTCTTACTGACATTCATGTTATTTTGAAGATTTTCTGGTCAGTTTTCGAAATTCTCAGTAAGCATTATTTTATTGCAGAAAAGTGATCCAAAAAGTATTTTGGGTTTTCGATTTTGGACATTTTTTGTCCATTTTTGAAAGGATATGATTGACTTTGTGAAAAACATAAGCGTTGTTACCATAATTGAAAATTATCGTCTGGTGACAAAATTGTTGGATTTTATTTTGTTACTTTAATTTTAAAATTAAATAACACAGATTCAGTATGTTTTTTTTCTATTTCCAATATATGGAAATTTTGGAAATAAAAAAAAGCGTAAAAAGCGTACCTAAATTTGAATGTTCGCATTGTGACTTTAAATGCTGTACTAAGAGCGACTGGGATAGACATACATTAAGAGCTAAACATATTTTCAATGTCAATGGAAATAAAATGGAAATCAAAAAAAGCGTAAAAAGCGTAAAAAGCGTAAAAAAATACAATACAAACTCTGGATTATGGAAACACCAAAGTAAGTGTGACAATATAAGTTCAAATGGAACCATTTATATAATAAATGGGCTTTCTAGTGTAAATAAGCATTGGAAGCCAATGGTCCATCCTCTATAAATTCACCCGACAAAGAATATCTCTTGTCGTAATTCGGCATAAATTGTAATCCAGCTGGTCTATATTTTTCGTCGAATAATTGTTGTCCACCATTAAATGCTTTAATCCATGTATTGATACCAAAATTTGGTTGATCTGGTTTGCTTAATTTTTTTTTGTTAGTAGTAAATAATTTAGATCGTGTGCCAATGTCAGTCGTCAATGTTGAATATGTCGGAGTTACACCTAATGTTAATTTACCGGCATCATTGTCTCCTGGAATACAAGCTGTTTTTTGAGGCTTGAAATCTGGTCCATACGGATTACAACCAGGACAATCAATGTCAGCCATACACTGTTCTCCAGTAATAGCACATCTTGCTGTAGGACCACAAAAATTTTTACAACTATAAGTTGTTGTCAACGGTAGGTTTACAGTGTGAGTGGTTGTAGGAGAGCCAGTATCGACATAAATAGCTTCATTTGAATTGAAACACTCGATAATGTATTTTTGAATAAAGAGAAAGTTAATGTATCTATAAATAAAAATACAAATTACAATTGATAAAATCGCTAAAAATATAACGTGATAATTATTTTTATTTAGTTTCATATAATATTATAATATTATTTGATATTATTTTCTACAATTTTATTATAATGTTATTATAATAATGATAAGTACAGCCAATGAAAATAACAGTTCAGACATAGAAAATAAAAAAAACGAAAAAAAGAAATCAATGACAGCAGGTGAAGGATCATCAAATAGTGTAGGAAATATTGTATCTTTTATAATGAAAATTGTTATAATTGTAATTGTTGTTGTGTTTTATTTTATTTATAGTTCCAGTATTTTATATACATGTAAATTGGCTCAATCAAATATTATCCCTACAGACACGGATTGCGCACCGTTTACTAATTATAAAATGAAAATTAATGAAATAGAAACCAACATTTTTTTAACGAATACTAAACCGCAAGAATCAGCCAAACTAGTATTTCCTTATGATAGTTACAACTCAAAAAATATGTTTTTAGATATGTTTCGCGAATACAAAGAATACTCGAAATCCAATTTTTTAATTAATTATTTTTATTCGATTGTAGAAGGATTGATTGGTTATAATAACAAAGCCATCAATATTTTTTTGAACTCACTCAATAAAGCACCAGAAATAATTATCTTACTCTTTGGTCCAATTTTATATTCAGTTTATTTATTTTTTGTACATATTATAGGATTGTTTGTTGTAAGTATTTACTACTATTTCAAATCGATGGGATGGTTTTTCAAAACAAACACGAATGCTAATATGAACGAGAAATCAAAATGGCATGATGTAACTTTGCTGGAACCTTTTAATTATGGAATGGGTGTTTTCTTTGTCTTTGTATTTTTTATATTATTTTGGATTTTGTTATTTACAATTATGCCTATTATGAATGTAATAGTTTTGGGCATATGCTTATTTTCAACACTTGGATACAAGGGTTCAATTGATAACAAACCAGTCTCTGCTGTAGACATAATTAAGGACACATTCAAATATCACAAATCAATTATTTCATGGATAATCACAATTTTTGTTATTACTAGCACTTTTAGTAGTATGGGTTCCATCGCAGGCGTCATATCAATATTAATAGTTGTTTTAATTTATTTTAAAATAATACCTTTTGGACTATTCGAAACTGTGTACCCAGAGAATGTATCCAAACTAACTAGTTTTGAACAAGCTGTAAAAACGTGCGGTAATTCGGT
>Ga0209085_1001514_pt1 | contig 14296 bp, 14 predicted proteins | sample C_131016_EF_Meta_FD_187310 | JGI IMG/M metagenome (GOLD analysis project Ga0209085, IMG submission 187310) | Freshwater microbial communities from Lake Croche, Canada to study carbon cycling - C_131016_EF_MetaG (SPAdes) (version 2) | ecosystem: Environmental > Aquatic > Freshwater > Lake...
AAATAATTTGACAATTCTAAGTATTTTTCCTTTGACGGCCGTTTAATTCTTACTATTTGACAGACATTTATAATTGTTGTTGGAATAAAACTAATATGTTCAGTTAAAATGAAGAATTTAATCTTGATATTGGTCTGTGAATGATTGTATTGTTGCATGTAACTGTAGAATATCTCTAGTAATTCAGTATGAATTAGGTGAAAGTTCTTACACAAAATGATGCCGGTTTTTTCCTGCTTTACTGAGACTATGTCTACAATTTGGAAAAAAATATCGTGCCATAATATTTTTGAATTACAACCTAATTGAGACATATCTACTTCGTAGTGAAGATCACTTATTCTGTATATGTAATTTTGTTTCTCAGTATTGATAGTCATTTTCTTGTCGTATTTTAATTCACTTTGACTGTATTTTTTTAGTATATTGAGAACCTGTGTGTATTTTCCCACTCCAGATGGGCCATAAAATATTATGTTTTCAATTTCACTTGTTTTTGACGGTAATGATCTGTAAATATTGTTCAATTCCGGGTGAAGATTATATTTTTCTAGTGATGAAATGTATTCTTCAAAATGTGATTCGTAAAATTTCATGCTGTTACTAAGTATAGAGAACAAATACGTTTGTTTTTAAACGTATTTATTTTGTATTATTTCATTAATTCTTGTCTAGTTAAAACAGAAAAGTGATTAGCTGTATTCAATTCAATAGCTGAAATTATAACAGGTATTACCGAAATAATTAAAACGAGTATAGGAAATTTATTGTTCCACAAGTCTTGCCTGGATCTTGTAGCGTTAGTGATTGAAATGATGTTCATATAATCATAAAATGCTGTTAGTGAAATAAGCATAATTGTGCACATAGTAAAAGTAACTATAATTAATCGTTTATATTCCTCTAATTTTACTTTGTAAATAGGAGGTAATTTTACTGCTTGGCCAAACGTTTTATCAAATTTGAATTTCATGTTACTTAACATCATAATTATAAAAACTAGTGAAATAGTGTATAAAACGCTTGATGTCAAAATGGATGCTATAATAACCTTGGGGATTGTATTTGTATCGACATTATTTAACGATGTCAAATATGAAATATTGTAAATAGTACAGCCTAGATGAACCGCAAACAACATATAAAACCCGATTATTTCTGTGTTTTTTTTGTTAAAAAAGTAAAAACTAAGCAAATACAATACAAAAAATATTAAGTAATTGAGAAACGTTACTCCTGGATTCATTTATATATTTATTACATATTTATATTGTGGACAAATTGTAGGTTTCACCCAGCCATTTGAGTAAAGTTTCTTTTTCGCATGTCATAAATCCTTCATTAAATTTTTTTATATTGAGAAATTCTGGTTTTGTCATATCTTTTCTTTTGTAAAATACGTACGCCCCAAATTTTCCCTTTCTTATGCTAAAATTTTCATTCAATGTTCTTAGCACGCTCTTTTCTTTATCTTGAATGTTCTCTTTGAAATACGTTATAATATCATCTATAGTTACTTCAGTTAGAGGCTTTTTTATTTCCTTGATGCTTTCTCTCTTTGCTCCCCACTCCACGTAAGGTCCAAACTTACCATTTTTTAAATAAATGTCTTCGTTTTCATATTTACCTAAACATTCATTTTTACATTCAATAAGATCCTCAAGTGAATACCCTCCTTCGGCTAATTTTTCTAAATCTATTTTGATATCCTTTTTAGTTGTTAAATACTCTATTTCGCCATCGTCTTTTGTATGTTTTATACTCGATCCATAGGGTTGAAAAACCAAATCGTAATTCTCTTGTATGGGATATGTTTTTTTGGAAACTGTTTTTATTGTGTTGGAAAGATCCTTTATTTCTTTGTCGCAATTACTGCATATAGTTGACCATTTAGTTTCTTTTCCGGACGATATTAAATCCAATTCGTTTTCCATATTTTTAGTGTATTCATAGGAAAACAACGTTTCGAAGTTTTTTATTAAAAATTCGACTGTTAGAATTCCTGTTGGCTGAATAACTAACTTGTTCTTTTCATTGCCAAACACTTTTTCTTTTGTAGTTTTTTCAATTACTTTGTTTGTTAGGATGTACTCGTTGCAGGTTTTTTTTGTACCTTCTAGATCTGTTTTTTTTACATAACCTCTATCTTGGATCGTCTCTACTATTGTGGCAAAAGTGGATGGACGACCTATTCCTAGATCCTCCAACTTATTAATTAAACTTGCTTCTGTGTAATGCTGATGTTTATTTCTCAGAACAACAGTAGTTGTGATGGTTTGATACTTAACTTCTTCATTTGAGCAAGCAATGGTTTTTAGATACATGTGCAAACCGGTTCCTTCAGATTGTTCATTATTAGTAGGATCTGTTTTACTTGACACTATCTTCCATCCTAGAAACAGTGGAATCTCAATAATATGTTCATATTGTTTTTCTAGCGGGGCATTAATTGTGCATTTTATAACATTATATTTGGCATCCGACATACAGCTTTCCATTGTGTTCTTCCAAATTAAACGATACATTGATCCTAATCTAGTGTCTGAATTGTCACTTATGGTTTTTGTGTGTAAATTTGTAACCCGGATAGCTTCATGCGGGTTGGATGCGTCTTTGTTTTCTAATTTTTTATGATCACCTAAATATTTGGTTTCTTTGTATTCTTCTAATATGTATTTTTCTGCTTGTTCAAGAAATGGTTTTGAATACTCAGAGCTTTCTGTTCTCATGTAGGTAATGTAACCAGTTTGGTAAAGAATCTGGCAAAGGTTCATTGTTTCTTTGGGAGAAATATGGAGAACATTATTAGCTACTTGTAGTAATCTGGATGTATGAAAAGGTTTAGGGGCAGTTTTGGTAGATTCTCTTGGTAAATTAACTGTTAATTTATGTTTATGATTCTTTGATTTTTCTAGGAAATCGAGAACCTGTTCTTCTTTATCAAATTCATGGTTTAATTCAAAAGGTAATTGCTTTTGGAAAAAAATGCCTATAGTTTTGTATTTTGTTTCAATACCCTCCCCCTTTTCTTTCTCATTGTCATATACTAATCTAAGAGCAGGTGTTTGACATCTTCCAGCAGATAATGAATTAGATTTATTATTATACAAATACTTCCATAGAAATGGGGAAATGCGGTATCCAACGATAATATCGAGAACCTGACGTGCTTGTTGTGATTGTACCAAATTCATATTTATAATAGTTGGGTTCTCTACAGACTTTAGTAGAGCTGGCTTAGTTACCTCATGAAAAATAATTCGTTTTGTGGTTTCAACTGGTAAATCAAATACTTTACAAATGTGCCACGCTATAGCTTCTCCTTCACGATCATCATCTGATGCTAATATGATGTTCTCTTTGGAGAACTTTGAAACAATCCTTTTCATTACTTCTACATGCTGTTTTTTTTCATCAATGATAGAAAATGTAGCTTCATATGTTTTTTTGGTATCTATGGATTTTATTCCATCTACACACCGGATGTGCCCCTTTGAAGCGATACAACAGTATTCTGATCCTAAGTAACTTTCTATTTTGGTGCATTTACTTGGAGATTCAACAATAATTAAGTATTTTGCAGAAGATAAATTTACAGACTCTTTTTTCCCTTCAGTTGTTTTCTTGTATTTTTTGAAAAATTTCGGCGGCATAGCTAATATATTATAAAGAGAACCTTCTAATATATTTTTGTTATTTATTTTGCGTAGAATTTGTTTTTATACCTCTCATTTTCTTCAATAAAACATTGAACTCCTCCAATGAATTTTCAGTTGGTATTGATGGATTTGTTATCCAAGTTACCTTTTTGTTCTCAATTATGTTTGATAATTTGTATTCACGATTTGGTGCATAAATTTCTTCAATTATTAATGGTTGGTTAATTATGGGCTTTTCATTATCCTGTAATCTAAAACAACAATCAAACATTAGGGTTCTTTCCTTAATATTAGTAAACAAATTATTTTTTATACTTTTTTTATAATTAAACAAGAAAAAAATTGATTTACAGAGAATTTATCTATTCATATTAAAGACTCAATCCAAACCTAAAAACGTAATGAATTCAAAATTCAAAATTTATGTGCGTGATCGGACGTATAAAGAATGGACGTTTGCCAATAATGAATCAAATAGTGATGTAGTAGCAGATGATTATCCTATTTTGAAAACAATAGAGCCATTGGAGCAAAAGATTTTCAGCAGAGACGTATTTGAGGTTTCTGAAATAGATGGAAAACAAACTGTTGAGAAAATACACTCTTATGTCCGAAGTTGCCAAGCTATTGCAGGAATACTGGTTTTAGAAAACAATAAGACGTTTGGACGGACAGAAAACAGTAAACGGCTTTATTATAAATGTATTCCAGACGACACATATTTACCAACATTTTTAGTACCTTATGAAGTAAAACTGGGATTTTCAAAGGTTCAAAAGAATAAGTATGTTGTATTTCGCTTTGACAATTGGAATGACAAACATCCTTGTGGAATAATTACTGAAACCATTGGAGATGTAGATGTTTTGGAGCATTTTTATGAATACCAGTTGTATTCCAAAAGTTTGCATGTTTCAATATCTGAATTTACGAATAAAACACGTAATGCTCTAAATAAAAAAACACATGATGAATTTGTACAACAAATATTCTCAAATTCAAATTTTGTCATTGAAGATCGACGGGACAAATATATATTTACTATTGATCCACAAAATAGTTTAGATTATGATGATGGCTTTAGTATTGAAGAAGTAGGAGAAAATTTGCGCATTTCTGTTTATATAGCAAACGTGTTTGTATGGCTTGAGATACTGGGTCTTTGGAATTCATTCAGTCAACGTGTATCTACTATTTATTTGCCTGACAGAAGAAGACCTATGCTTCCTACAGTATTGTCTGATGCTCTTTGTAGTTTACAACAGAATAAATCAAGATTTGCTTTAGTAATGGATATTGTAGTGGATAAAAAAGGTAATATTGTTCACGATATACCTATTAAATACGCGAATGTATTGATTTGTGTGAATAAAAATTATGTTTATGAAGACCCGAAATTATTAAATAACGATGTAGCTTATCAAAAATTGTTTGATGTTTCTTACAATATGGATAATTCAGTAAAGAACAGTCATGATGTGGTATCGCATTGGATGGTTCAAATGAATATGTTTACTGGATCGTTTCTATCACAAAACAAAATAGGTATTTTTAGATCAGCGGTTTATATAAATTCAAATTTAAGAGTTGATGCGGTTGATCTTAAAGAGGATACTGTACGAATAATTCGTAGTTGGAATAATACAATTGGCCAATATTTTCCTTATACTGAAGATGTTTCAATGGAACATCAATTAATTAGCAGTAGAAGTTTTAAAAATGAACCAAAGGTTTATATTCATATAACAAGTCCCATTAGAAGGTTGGTGGATTTATTAAATCAATTTATAATATTTCAGCATCTAGGTCTTGTAAAAAACATAAGTGTAGATGCTATGAAGTTTCTCAATAATTGGCTGAATAAGATGGAGTACATAAACACATCAATGAGATCAATTCGAAAGATACAAACGGAATGTGATCTTCTCAACCGAGTTTTTACTAATCCTGAATTGATGGATATTGATCATGAAGGTGTGGTATTTGATAAGATTGTAAAAAATGATGGATCTATAAATTACATGGTTTATTTGGAGAAATTGAAGTTACTTTCCCGTATTAATATGCATAGGGATATTTCTAATTATTCAAAATGTACATGCAAAATGTTTCTCTTTGAAGATGAAGATAAGGTAAAGAAGAAAATACGCCTACAAATAGTGTGATTTGGAATGCAATAAAAAATTGATTTTTTTCTTTGCCAAATAAATTGTATTATCCTAGTTGTTCGAGATGAAAACCCGGTTGTTTAGTTTTACACTTTTGATTATTAATATTGTTTATTGTTTTAATCTTACAATAAAAAATAACAAGAATAGGATGGCGTTTGGATCTCCATTTTATTTAAAAAATAAAACTGATAAAATATTAAAAATTGCAGTACCAACAACTTTTAAAAAACTAAAAATAATTTATAATAATAGTGATAATGATACAACATCTGTTCGTATAAACGCAGTGCCAGTGTATCCGATATCTCCTGCGTCTGTTGCGTTTCTACTAATTTAATTAAAAAATTTAATTATAAATTACAAACACGAATCTTTTCTAACTATTTTTTTATGCCCTAATATCTTCCATGGCCATGTTCTCCATTTCATCAGTTTCATTATGTACATCCATATTCACAATATCTAGCTCTGCGGTCAAGTTATCAATGTATCCAATTGTGTATTTGTCGTCCGTTTTGCTATATGTATTGAAAAGAACAGACACGACATCAAGCATAGTAATTCCCTTGCCAACTAGGCGGGCAACCACCTCTTCCATGTTTCCCTTGTCGACTCGGATGTTCTCTTCATTCTCATCATCTTCGTCATCCTCCTCGTCTGACATATACTCACTGTTGTCATCTTCAGCTTCTTCATCTTCTTCTTCTTGCTGTTTGTCAACTAGGTCTGCTCTGCAGTAAGGGCAAACCGCGTTGTATGTCATGGCTGACATGAGACATTTGAAACAGAAAGCATGTCCACATTCGGTAACACAATTATTTGTCTTTCCAATTGTCTCGTAGCAAATACAGCATTCTACACCTACACTAGAGCTCTCAAATTCACTATAATTTGATGAAGAATCTGATTTTACAGAAGCATCGAACACTGGCTCCAAATTCACAGGAAGGCAAAATAACTCTGCATTTTCTTCTTCACACTCACCCATTCCATCTTCACCATAAAGGCATCCGCCACGATTCATGTGCGCTTGCCGATTCTCTTGATAGAATGGCACGCACCCAGAGCACGACATCATTGACATAAATCCACTGCAGTTCATCTTGTTGTTGGTTTTGGTTGTTTTTGTACTTAATTTTTTCTTTGAAAACTTTTCAATTTTTTATGTCGTTTTCTGTCTAAGAATAATTTATGGTGAATATGGGTGATCAGAATCAGTAACAATATCTACAAAATATTTCTCCAAATCTATACTTGGATATTTGAGAATGTTTCGTTCATTTTCACTATAGATTTTAATTTTTCCTAATTTTTCTGTTTTTATTGGAATAAAATATTGTTTTAATTCAAAAGCTTTTGGACTACATTCATGATAAGGATCCCATTCCCATTTTACACCTTCTATTTTAGTAACTTCATTAATGTTCTTGTAGACATTATAACCGTATGATATGCCGGCTTCTTTTATTAGGCAAATATTACATTGACCTAAATGAGATAACCACATAATTTGATAGTCAGATTCATTCATGAAAACGTTAGCTATGTGGCTAGTTAGTCTATAAGAATCATTACCGAACTTACATGTATCATGAACAAAAAGAAAACATGAATTTTTGGGGATCAACTCTTTTTCTAACAATCTGTAAATTCCTATCCAATTACCATAGTCATGTAAGTTTTGCTTCATCCTTACTTCGATGTGACCATCATCAAATACTGTAATCATATCTACTTCTTCTTTCTGGTAAACTAAAATATACTTGTTTTTCCATTCAAGAGGCAGTGATTCTAAGAGAACATTTAACGCAGTTTCGTACCCAGTGATTGTTGGAATGCAAACATAGAAATTAAACATATTAATGTAATTAAAAAAATTTATTTATATTATTGTTCTTCCAAATTATGTATGGTTAAAATTAAATGTCATCAATATTTACTTCTTCTTGTTCATAGTTTTGAAAATCAATAGGATCTTTGGGTAATTGTTGAGGGGTTATCTCAGGTTCCTCATCGACAAAATTAATTTCTTTACCTGAATTTTTTTCCGATTGAAAAGTTGTTCCGGCTAGCTGTAATGATAGCACATGATTCATTTTTATATTTGGGATATTTTTTAATTGTTCAATTTGATTGGATGTGTACAATACCATGATGTCACAATTCTTTGGGATTCTTTCCCATTCATGTAAACCAATCATTACTATAGAATGTGGCGTTATTAGATTATTACGCTTGTTTTTACCCTGGAAAGAGTTTCGTATGCGCGCTATCAAACGCACATTGTCATTGGTGTGAACTTCACACATCCCATTTCCTAGCATTTTTGTAACACATCCTATTTGTTCTAAATCACATTCGGGCAAACGAAGTTGATTATTGTTATTGTTAGATTGATGCTTTCTTGCCAAGCTCTTAGCTCCGGTTCCACCAGTTGTGTTCTTTACCATTGTGATGATATATTTGTAATAAATTATATTTATTGTTTCTAATCAATTTTTTACAACATAAAAAAATGTTTTTTATTAATAAAACAAATTAAACTTAATCTACATTACTTTTTTTATTGAATTCCTAGATAAAGGGAGGGGTTAGAGGGGAACCGTGGTTCCCCTCAGATAATAGCATTATTAATAGGGTCAAAGGAGCCAAGGAGGGAATGATTTTGGAAGTGGTAAACAAGGTTATTATCATCGATAAGGTATTGAAGGCCGTTAAGGTTAAGGATGGAGACCTGGGTAAGATCATCAGGAGAGTCAGGGTTGTAGTCAGAGTTGGCCTTGGAGTTCTTGGCCTTGGCCTTGTCAGCCTTGGGCTCCTTGACCTTGTCAGCCTTGGTCTCCTTAACCTTGGTCTCCTTAACCTTGGATTCCTTGACCTTGGATTCCTTAACCTTGGTCTCCTTGACCTTGGTCTCCTTGACCTTGTCACCCTTGGATTCCTTGACCTTGTCAGCCTTGACCTTGGATTCCTTGACCTTGGGTTCCTTGTCAGCCTTGTCAGCCTTGACCTTGGGTTCCTTGACAACCTTGTCAGGTTCAACCTTATCGACCTTGGATGGCGGAGGATTATCAGAAGGAAGATCGCCATTAGCGAGTTGGACCATTTCGTTAACAAAGGAATCCTCAGTAGAAGACTCCTTGACCTTCTTGTCATTCTTTTTACGAGGGACCTTTTCCTTAACAGGCTTAGCAGCAGCCTTAGCGGCCTTAACAAGATCCTTGTTCTTTTGCTTGACAAGACCGCGAATGGTCTGGTTGACATCCTTGGCATCGTCAAAGAAAGATTGAACAAAGGTCTGTTGAGATTCGACATCAGCAAAGAGATTGAGCTTCTCAACGAAAAGTGCCTCATCGACGGCAGGTGCGTCAGGGTCATCGTTAAGCTGGTTCATGAACCAATAGCCGAAATGGATGAACTTGGAGAACTTGGCAGGAAGAATAGGAGCACGGGGCTTCTTCTCAACCTTGTCCTGAGTAGGAACGGGGGAGTTGATAGGGGTATTGGAAGCAGACATTTTTCACGAAGAAAGTGTTAATTTATCAATAATATATTGTTGAAATTTATTTTCAATTTTTTATGTCATTTTCTGACGATCCTGTTAAAAAAATAAAAAGTATTCGAAAATCAATAACATACTGGATAATTGATATCCTACTCATTTCTCGATAAGTCTATTTATTTAGCTGCGTATAAATAATAAGATCTAGTCAGAGGAACGGTTTTTCTTTAATAAATTAACAGTTTCAAACCGATTGAACTCTTTCTCTTGAATAAACTTTTTCTTAGAAATAATTTTACCAGATTTATTAATGATAAGATCAGATTTAGTTAATTCACCAGTAGTTTTATAGGCGTGTCCATTCCATACTTCTTGACGGGAACCAAAACATTTCTGATATTTGCAATTATCAATATAATAAAATCCATCAGGACTTTTAATGATTCTTTTCATAGATTTTGTAATATTATTATAGGTAATATCATCAACAAATGCATTGGAAGGATGATTCACATTGTTATTTGGAGAACCTTCTACAAAAGAGTTAGTTAATGGTTCGTTTAAACCTTTCAATTTATATTTCCTAATAAATTTATTGTTATCGGTTCTCAATTTAATGTTTTCTTCTTGTAATAATAAAATCTTAGTTAATAAATCCTTTTTTTCTTTATTGATAGAATCATTTTCTTTTAACAAAGTTTTATAATTATCAGCAGTAAATTCAACAGAAATAATGATATCCTTAATTATTTTATCTAATTCAGGAAAAGAGAACCCATCTCTTACGATTAATTCAGTAAAACATGTATTATTAATAGTTATTGTTCTCCTCTTTTCAGATATAATATTATGTTTTTTAATAGCATTTTCTAATTCTAATTTATTTTCAACTTTAAAAGCATTAACAAGGCGAAAATTTTGATAAGTTTTCTTATGTTGTTTAACACGATCACCAAGGAAGTTAGAATTACCAAACTTAATAAGATTTTCATTATTAAGAGTAACATTATCAATTATACCATAATAAACACATTGTGTATTACGCGGGAATTGTTCGATTATAGTTTTTTCTCTTAACAGTTCTTTTTCAGATTGAGCGTTTTCTAATAGTTTATCTTTTTGTTGCAATTGTTCTCTCAATTCATTGCCTTCTTCTTCAATAAGTTCTTGTAATATTTCTTCTAATTTCATGTAATATTCATGTATTTCGTCAGCTTTTTTTGTATCTGCCTTTAAACAAAGCGATTTAAATGTTTTTACAGTCATCATAATAATTTCTTTATTGTGACCGCCCCGACCAGTTCCTTTTTTTTGCTCACCCTTTGGGGTGAGCAAACATTTGTAATCAATATCGAGCGTAAAACTTTTTTCTAATAATCTTTTTGCTTTATCCTTATGTGAAAAGCCCATCCATCCCCATACTTTATCCAAATCAATTATAAAATCAGTGTTTTTGTTACAATTTAAATAACAGTAAAAACTTGCAACGAACATCTGTTGCTGATTATCAGTAAATGATTCCTTTATTTTATTAAGCAATTTGCCCTGGTAGTTATTTGATAACTTTGTGACAGGATTTTCTTCAATCAATTTGACGATATTTAATTCGGTCATTTGATTATACAATGAATCGTCGAATATTCTTTATATTCATTTTTGCTTTCATAATTAAAAGCAATGACGACAGTAAATGAGTTACCGATATCCTACTGGATTAGTAATATCCCACTCATTTCCCGATAAGTCTATTTATTTAGCTGCATGTATGCATTTAAATAAATTAATATTGGTTATATTTAAGAATCGTCGGCAATATGTAAAATGTTTGGGTTCTCCTCTTTCTCAACAATAGTATCTTTTGCAATAACCTTAATAACCTTTTCTCTTAACTTCTCTGGGTTTTCATTACCGCAAACATTGCGAAGTATCTTTTCGCGCATAATATATTGAGGTGAATCGAGAACCATGACTTGAGGGTTCTCATTCTGCCATTCTGGTATCTTTTTCCAGTTTTTATTTTCAACAGTTTTAATAGCATTTTTGAGTTTAGAGTTCTCTTTATCATCTTTATTCCAAGCATCTTCTTCTTTCAAATAAATAACTTCACGTTTTAAATCAGTACAATGAATAGGACGTTTTGTAATATCTAATGTTTTTAATTTTTGTAAAACGATATCAGAAATGCCTTTTACATAACCATTTTTTCCCACGTTCTCCAGATCTTCAAAAGAGATTTGTATATTATCAATAAATTGTTTCATAGTAATAGCATCTTTACAAGTATCATTCAAGAAGAATTGTAGGTTAAATTTTTGATTATTATTTTGAGTAATATTACCATTATTATTGTTATTAATAACCACAGGTTCTCTAGATAGCTCAACAACTTTGTTTATTAATTTATTTTGATTTTCATTATTCTGTTGTTGTTGTTCTATTAACATGGTTTTAAACTCTTGATTTTGTTTTATTAATTCTAATATTACATCAGTATTTTTTAAATCAGCTGGAACAATAGAATTTTCCAATTGTTTCTGAGAACATTTTTTTTTATGCTTTACTAATCCCTGTCTATATTTATAAGAATTTCCACAATTACATTTATGAATGGAAGGTTCCTGAGAATCCATTTGAATCCTTAAATGTTTTTGGGTTAGTAAATGTCTTTCGTATTGGCTTGATCGTGACGTATTATAGTCACATTTTTCACACAAAAATATTTTGGAACTTTTTGGAACTTTTTCTGAATCCATTTGAATCCTATATTAGGATTCTAAAAAAGTTCCTAAATCATTTTCATAATTATATAAAAAAATTATGCAGCGCGCTTTTACGATGATTATTTTTGTATTTGCAGCATTATGGTAATAAACGCATTTTTAGCGACCCTTTTTACGAAACTATTTTGACAAAAACGTTTTTGGACATTTATTTTTGTCCATTTTGAAAATCGTTCCCGACTTCTTTTTCTTTGTTTTGAGAACTTATAAAAATTAGAACAAAAAAAACCCTATTTTACTCTTTTTTACATACTTTCACATAAAATTATCTACAATGTTCTCCAATGAATGGCCGGCATGGGCCGTGTCCGACACCAACCTTTTAACATTTTTAACAAATTTTACACAGTTTTGCATAAAATTATGTAGATTCAATGTCATAGAGAACATTATGATTTAATGTAGAAAATTGCGTACATAAAGTTGTAATAAATAATATATATATTTTACTATGAAAGTTCTAGTGTATGGTTCAAATGGATGGATAGGAGGTCAATTTGTTTCCATACTTGAAAAAAACAATGTAACCTTTTTTTGCGGGAAATCAAGAGTAGATAATGAAAAATCTTTAGAAGAAGAGATAGATTTAATAAAACCGACTCATATAGTATCATTTATTGGGAGAACTCATGGAAAGATAGGTGATAAAATCTATACAACAATTGATTATTTAGAGCAGGAGGGAAAGTTGATAGAAAATTTGAAGGATAATTTATTTTCACCGATTTTACTAGCAGAGTTATCAAGAAAAAAAAACATTCATGTTACATACTTAGGAACTGGTTGCATTTTTAAATTTGACGATGAACACCCTTTTGGAAAAGAAGAGAATGGATTTGATGAAGATGCATATCCTAATTTCTTTGGTTCATCTTATTCAATAGTAAAAGGATACACTGACCGTTTAATGCATTTATATAGTGATACTGCATTAAATTTGCGTATACGTATGCCTATAACAGGAACATATAATGGTCGTAATTTTATAACAAAAATAACGAAGTATGATAAGATATGTTCGGTTCCTAATTCAATGACAGTATTGCCTGAGTTGTTGCCGATGGTTCTTGATATGATGAAAAAAGGTAATACAGGAACTATAAATCTTACAAACCCCGGATTAATATCCCATAATTGTATTTTGGATATGTACAAAGAGATAGTTGACCCAGATTTTGTATGGAATAACTTTTCGCAGGAAGAACAGCGTAAAATATTAGATGCTGATCGTTCAAATAACTATTTAGATACGACGAAGTTAGAAACCTTGTATCCTCATGTAAGAAATATTAAAGATGCTATTCGCGATTGTTTAATAGAATACAAAGATACTATTCCGGTATAGATGTAGTTTTACGTTAAATAGTATAAAGATAATATGCGGATCTAACATGTGCCCCTTTAGCTTAGAGGTAGAGCATTACACTTGTAATGTAAAGGTCGTGGGTTCGATTCTCACAGGGGGCTATTAATGCAGTACGTTTACCTATATCCTACTCAATTCTTAATATCCTACTCATTTCTCGATAAATATTAAACAGGGGTATTCACAGGGTAATTAATATATACTCTATGCAAGTGTATAGAGTATATGGAGGGGTGGCTATGGGTCGGAGGGAGGGGACCTCAAGAGGAAAGGTCTCCGAAAAAGAATGGGAAAAAGAATGGTCAAAAGATTCCCTGGTCAAATAAAAAATTGAAAATAAAAATAAATAAAAAAAAATTAACAAATAGTTTGTTTGATATGAACCGGAGAATAGTCGAAGAAGAATTTGACCCAATAGTGGATGAAGAGGAAGACGAAGGTTCGGTTTATGAAGAAGAGGACGAAGATACTGTAAGTAGTGAATCTGATGATGATGATAGTGTAGGTAGTGAATCAGAAAATGAATTGGACGAAGGTGTAGTTATTAATGGTGATAGAGAGAGAAGACAACCAGATCGTTTTATAAACGAACATGAAAATTATTTCAGAGGTAGATATCACGGAAGGAGAGATCAATATGACAGGGCATATAACAACCGTGACCAAGTGATCAATGATTTTGTAGAAGATCAAATCAACCAAAATAGAAATAATAGAAATAATTTACAAATGGGTCGAAATCCAAGAAGATAATCATATCGCGTTCTCAACATTCTTTATAAAAACAACAAATAAAATAAGCAAAAGAGAATTTGACT
>Ga0209085_1001516_pt1 | contig 14286 bp, 16 predicted proteins | sample C_131016_EF_Meta_FD_187310 | JGI IMG/M metagenome (GOLD analysis project Ga0209085, IMG submission 187310) | Freshwater microbial communities from Lake Croche, Canada to study carbon cycling - C_131016_EF_MetaG (SPAdes) (version 2) | ecosystem: Environmental > Aquatic > Freshwater > Lake...
TCTTTGTGCCAGTAACAGGACTGTGGATGGCGAGTATAGGGATCATAGGAATAGCACTGAACCTACGCGCTTATGACTTTGTTTCCCAAGAATTAAGAGCAGCCGAAGATCCAGAGTTTGAAACCTTCTATACTAAGAATATTCTGTTAAACGAAGGGATGCGCGCTTGGATGGCTCCCCAAGATCAGATTCACGAAAGATTTGTCTTCCCTGAGGAGGTACTGCCCCGTGGTAACGCTCTCTAATCTAAACGTTGCAGGTGGTGGACGTGACCAAGATTCAACCGGTTTCGCTTGGTGGTCAGGCAATGCCCGTCTGATTAACCTTTCCGGAAAACTCTTAGGCGCTCACGTAGCCCATGCTGGACTCATTGTATTCTGGGCAGGTGCCATGACCATATTTGAAGTGGCACACTTTGTTCCAGAAAAACCCATGTACGAACAAGGATTGATTCTCTTACCTCACCTAGCTACCCTTGGTTGGGGAGTAGGTCCAGGTGGAGAAGTAGTGGATACCTTCCCCTACTTCGTAGTTGGTGTATTACACTTAATCTCTTCCGCAGTTCTAGGACTCGGTGGGATCTATCACGCCATTCGTGGACCTGAAACACTGGAAGAATACTCTAGTTTCTTTGGCTACGACTGGAAAGATAAAAACCAAATGACCAATATCATCGGCTATCACCTGATTATTTTAGGAATAGGTGCGCTGTTATTAGTCTTCAAAGCCATGTTCTTTGGCGGTGTTTATGATACTTGGGCGCCAGGGGGTGGAGATGTTCGAGTCATCAGCAGTCCTACCCTAAACCCAGCGATCATCTTCGGCTACCTACTGAAAGCTCCTTTCGGTGGGGAAGGTTGGATCATCAGTGTCAACAATATGGAAGACATCATAGGTGGTCACATTTGGGTTGGTCTAGTCTGTATTGCAGGTGGTATTTGGCATATCCTGACCAAGCCTTTTGCTTGGGCACGTCGCGCCCTCATCTGGTCAGGCGAAGCCTATCTTTCCTACAGCTTAGCCGCTCTCGCCCTCATGGGTTTCATTGCTTCAATTTTTGTCTGGTTTAATAACACTGCTTATCCTAGTGAGTTCTTCGGACCGACAGGAATGGAGGCTTCTCAATCACAAGCCTTCACTTTCTTGGTACGTGACCAACGGATGGGAGCTAACATTGCTTCTGCCCAAGGTCCTACAGGCTTAGGAAAATACCTCATGCGCTCCCCGACAGGTGAAATCATCTTCGGTGGTGAAACAATGCGCTTCTGGGACTTCCGTGGCCCATGGTTAGAACCTCTACGTGGACCTAACGGTCTAGATCTAGACAAGTTGAAAAATGACGTTCAACCTTGGCAAGTTCGCCGCGCTGCTGAGTATATGACTCACGCACCTTTGGGTTCTCTGAACTCTGTCGGTGGAGTCATCACAGATGTTAACTCCTTTAACTATGTCTCACCTCGCGCTTGGTTAGCAACTTCTCACTTCTTCCTCGGTTTCTTCTTCTTGGTTGGCCACTGGTGGCACGCAGGACGCGCTCGCGCTGCTGTAGCTGGCTTTGAAAAAGGTATTGACCGTGAAAATGAACCTACTTTGAGTATGCCTTACATCGACTAACAGTTAGTCATATTCTCAAGGAGCCTCCCCTTATTTGTGTGGGAGGCTCCTTTTTTTCGCTCTTTCTGTTTCTAGGTGGCTCAAAAGAGCCCCGCTTGGGTTTTGGTTTTTAAGTTGTGGCGTAACGAGATTTACATTCGCTGTAAGTGAGTTTTTTTAAAAAACTCTTATCGGTAGTATAATGGAAAAAAATAACTAGGATAAATTTATGTCTGAGCCAAATTTTCTTCAACAAATAGGCAATTTTGGTGCTCAGGCCCAAGTAGACAATACTGTCGACAATATAATTAATCAAGGGATTGACGCTGTTGCTTCCCATATTCCTGGAGGTGAAGCGTTTGAACAACAACTGAAAACTGAAGTAGATCAGGTTGCAAACAATTTCATCAACAACGAACTAAACAAAGGAGTTGGTGGAATTGAACAGGATATAGCGGGAATATTTCACCACAATCAAGACTCTTAACTTTATTTGCTAGTTTGTTCAGTTGGATGATCTCCTTGTTGCTCTGCTGAAGGGAAAGCACCTGCAATCATAGAACTGACCCCGATCAGGGCAATCCCTAGTCCTAGGTACCACATTATCCGCCGCCTAAGCAGTACAGATATAGCGCTCAGGGATATACTGACTTGAAGAGCAGCTACACTGCGGGCAAATAAGTGATGGCGATGAAGATTCTCTTCTGATTCTGCCTGTAATTTTTCAGCTTCAGCCTTGCTTTTTTCTTGTTCTTGACGAAGTTTCACAATTTCGGCTTTGACTTTAGGTGGTATTGGTTTCTGTAATGTTTCTAGCACAATAGCCGTAGATTGTTCTATATGGCGCTTAGTTGATTTAGCTTGGAACAGTCCCCATTGGTCATTGGCTTTCATTTGAGCTAAGGTGGCTTCATTAGCTAGATATCCTCCCTGCATTGCGGCAATAGCTGCTAGGGTGGAAATAATGCCCGTAGAAAGTCCAATCCAGTTAAAAAACTGTCTATCCTTTTTTTCTTGCTCTCTTTCTTCGGAACGCTCTAATTTGGATTCTTCAAAATCTTCGAGAGCTTTGTGGACTTGCTCTTGCAGTTCATGGGCTTCAGGTCCAAGTTCTTCAGGCATAGGATAACAAGATAAGTTAAGACAAAACCCATTATAGTTGTTAGAGGTTACTAACAAATCAAAAAGGAGAGATTGTTAAAAACCTCTCCTTTTTGTACTTTATCTTTTAGCTAGTTTCTTCGTAGCCAGTTTACGCAAACGAACAGACTTAGGCGTTACTTCAACTACCTCATCTGGTCCGATATATTCTAGAGCACGTTCTAGACTCATCTCAATAGGACTTTGTAACTGAACTAATTCATCTCCCGTAGCTGAACGATGGTTAGTCAACTGTTTAGTCTTACAAACATTCAACTCTACATCAGGAGGACGGTTATGTTCTCCCACAATCATTCCCTTATAGACTTTAGTGCCTGGGGTGATGAAGAATACACCGCGATCTTCAGCGTTTTTCATCGCATAGAAGGTAGCGACCCCTTCTTCAAAAGCGATCATCACTCCATTGTAACGATTCTCTAGATCGCCGCAGAGAGGACGATATTCATGGAAACTGTGGTTCATAATACCTTCCCCACGAGTTAACCGAATGAAGTCGCCTCGGAAACCAATTAAACCACGTGCTGGAATAACGAACTCTAACTGAGTCCGTCCACCGCCACCGTTCTGCATATCCTGCATCTCTCCCTTGCGTTGACCAAGGCGTTCTATACAGGAACCGACAGACTCTTCGGGGACATCCAAGACTAGATATTCAAATGGTTCACAGGGTTGGCCATTGACTTGACGATAGATTACCTGAGGCTGAGATACTTGAAACTCATACCCTTCGCGGCGCATCGTTTCAATCAGAATGCCTAGGTGTAGTTCTCCCCTTCCTGAAACTAGGAATCTGTCTGAGGAGTCTGTATCTTCTACCCTTAAGGCTACGTTTGTTTCTAACTCACGCTGCAGACGATCTCTGATTTGACGAGATGTTACAAAAGTACCTTCTTGTCCAGCAAAAGGAGAGTCATTGACGGAAAAGGTCATCTGTAGGGTAGGCTCATCTACTTTAATTAAAGGTAGAGGTTGTGGGTTATCTGCTGAGGTAATGGTTTCTCCTATGTTGGCATCAGCAAAGCCCGCTACTGCTACGATATAGCCAGCCGAAGCTTCTGTTAATTCCACTCTTTTGAGTCCTTCAAACCCCAAAAGTTTAGTGATTTTACCCTTGACAATTTCCCCACCTTCCTTTACTAAAGCGGCTTGTTGTCCGGCTCTCAGTACTCCATTGTGAATTCTGCCAATGACTATGCGTCCTAGATAGTCTGAATAGTCTAGGGTGGTCACTTGGAGTTGTACGGGCTTATTGACATCCCCAACTGGGGGTGGAACATGGTTTAAAATTGCCTCAAAGAGAGGCTGCATATCTATTGATTCATCTTCTAGATTGGCTTTGGCGAAACCTGAGAGACCTGAAGCAAAGAGAGTAGTAAAATCACACTGATCGTCATCAGCGCCTAATTCTACAAATAGATCAAAGACTTTGGTTACTGCTTCGTTAGGGTTAACTCGCGGGCGATCAATCTTATTAATGACAACTAGAGGACGTAAGCCCTTTTCTAAGGCTTTTTTTAAGACAAAGCGGGTCTGTGGCATTGGTCCTTCATTGGCATCTACAATTAAGACGCAACCATCTACCATGCCGAGAACCCTTTCTACTTCGCCGCCGAAGTCAGCGTGTCCAGGAGTATCTACAATATTGATTAATGTATCTTTGTACCGAACTGCTGTATTTTTAGCTAAGATAGTAATTCCGCGTTCTCTTTCTAGTGCATTGGAGTCCATTACACAGACGGGGACTTCTTCCCCTTCGCGAAATATACCAGATTGTTTTAATAGAGCATCAACTAAAGTGGTCTTACCATGGTCAACGTGAGCAATTATCGCAACATTGCGAATAGGCAGGGACATAACAAAAACCTTTAAGATTAAGTTTAATAACTAAACTTTTCTTAACGATTCTAACACTTTATTGACTAATTTAGTAGGAGTCAGAAGTCAGGAGTCAGAAGTCAGGAGTCAGGAGTCAGGAGTCAGAAGTCAGGAGTCAGAAGTCAGGAGTCAGAAGTCAGAAGTCAGGAGTCAGGAGTCAGAAGTCAGGAGGAGGTCATATCAATTCCCACTAAAATTATAGGGATCGCTAGGAGTGGGAATAATTTTGAGAGATTTAGGGACTAAAACTAATTGTCTTTTATTATCTACCTGCTCAGGCTGCATTTGACCCTCTACTTCTAACCAAGTATCAGAGGGATAACTTTTATTAGTGCCATTGAGGTGAACTGGAATACCGACTGGATAAGCATCCACAGCGCAACAGGTGATCACAAAGCGACTGAGTAGGAGATAATTATCGGGTAATTGTGGAGAATGGATAACAAAGCCAGAAATTTTAGCTACCTGTCCCTTATAAGCATCGGGTTCTGGGTAAGCATTTAAGGTTCTCACCCAATCCAAAAGGGAGCGATTTTCGGGTTTACTGAAGGTACGAAAGAGTTCTGGTTGTGTGCGAGTCATTAAAGAGGACTCAGTGACTCCTCTGGATAAAGCTGTCTGACTGCTGAGAACTTGGGGAGAGATCAAAAAACCTAACCCAATAGCTGTTAGTAATATAATACTACTTAAAAGGGGTGGAATTAATGTTAGATGCTGTGACTCCTGTAGAGAAGCAGTTTTTTTACCTTGCAAGAATTCTATTCCCTTAAGACATCCTAGAACAAACAAAATCATACTTGTAATCCAGACTAGGGCTGTATAGTTAGGATTTATGAGGAGTTTTAACTGTCCAGTCACTGTATATTTAATCAGCAAAGACCCCAAAGTAATTAAGGAAAGAGTATCTAAGCCCTTTTGTAATCCATTGTTTTTGAGTTTTTCCAGATTTAATTTGAAACTAGTCATTTTATCCTGCCTAAAGATCAAAAGAAGTAACTGTGACAGATAGCTAGAACAAATGTCAGTTGAGCGGCTAAACCCAAGAGATAGAAGATCATCCTGGGTTTAAAAACGGACAATAATAGACTAATACTTTTAAAGTCTACCATTGGACCTAAAACCAAAAAAGCAATCAAAGAACTACTAGTAAAAGTAGAAGCAAAAGAGAGGGCAAAAAAGGCATCGACTGTGGAACAGATAGAAACTATTGACCCTAATACCATCATAGAGAGAATAGACGTGAGGGTTCCACTGCCTAAATGGAGAATGAGATCGCGTGGGACAAAAATCTGTAAGCAGGCGGCAATAGCACTGCCTAAAACCAGCATTCCGCCTAACTCTCGCAACTCTTGTGTTAAGTTTTCCTGAAATGTTTCCCAGCGTCTCTCAGGGGGTAAGGTAACAGGTAAAGCAGTCGCTGCTAAAACACTGCTACTATCTAGACGGATAGGTTGCCCTGGTTTATTGATTAAAAAGGTACCTGACTGTAAGAAGGAGTTGGTCTGGTGGTCTTTCTTAGCGGAGTATTGAGCATATTTTATTCTTTTAGAGAGAAGGGGATTTAATAGTACGGCTATTTCTTTTTGTGTACTAAAAATACTGGCAATAATTGTGGCAATCAAAAGAGAAAAAAGGACGCGAAAGACGACTATTTCTGGTTGATCTTTGAAAGCAGTCCATGTTGACCAAATAACTATAGGATTAACAGTGGGTGCGGCTAATAAAAAGCCTATGGTCACTGCAGGAGGCACCCCTTTCATTAGTAACCGCCTAGCTACAGGGACATTGCCACATTCACAAACAGGCAAAAGAAAGCCTATACAGCTTCCCATCAAAGCGCCAGCAATGGGGTTACTAGGGAGGCGTTTAATGATATTTTCTTCTTTGACTAAAACAAGTAAGGCACTAGAGAGTATTACCCCTATTAAAAGAAATGGTAGGGCTTCTACTAATAGACTTAAGAAAAGAGAGAAGGCATCTTGCAGTTGACTCATACTCTAAGAGAATCTACCCATGCGACTGTTTTTTCCAAGTGGAGCAAACGATAAGACAGACATTTTAGCTTATTGTTCTTGAATATAGACTGTCAGCTTACCTTAAAAGTCACTCAAACTGAGAAATTCTTTACTGTTTAGAGATGGGGTCATCATATCACGATCTATGGCTGAGAAAATCTTTCCCTTAGCTACTGAAGAGTTGAGACATTTATAGGCTAATTTGGCCACATCTGCCCGATGTATGGTTCCAGAGACTTGATAGTTTTCTGTTAATATCCCTCTATTGGTGGCTGGTTCTGTTTTTAAGCCGCCTGGACGAATAATTGTATAGTCTAGTCCACTCTCTATTAAGTGTTGTTCGGCTTTCTCTTTTTCTTTTAAGACTACTCCTAATACTTCTAAAACCTGTGGTGGTAAGGCTACAGCACTATTGCCACTCCCGATGGAGGTGATTAAAATAAAGTGTTTGACTCCTGCTATGACTGCTATTTCGATCAGGTTTCTATTGCCTAAATAATCTGCTCTTTCTCCATCTTTCGGGAGTCCACCAATAGTACTTATTACAGCAGAGATCTTTTCCCCCTCCAATAGGGCGAATTTAAGCTCTTCTAGGTTCAAAGCATCAGCCAAAGCTACTTTTACTCCCATAGCTTCAAGTTCTGCTTGACTATCTTTGGAGCGGAGAACAGCGATAACTGGGTGATTATTAGCTACTAACTCCTTAACAATTTCCCTCCCTACTCCCCGACTCGCTCCAGCTACTAAAATATAGGATTCTGACATTTTTTTCTTTTATTGGACACTAGATTATCCTAACCTATTAGTTAAATTTTCTCTGGTTATGATATTTTGAGCTCCCCCCTAACCCCCCTTTTCGTTGCCGTTGACGTAAACCTGTTGGTCTAGTACTTCCTGTAAGCGAAGGGTTTTTTCCATTTATGTAAATTTTTCTAAATAAAAAAAGACAACTTTTCTCTTTTTGCAGTAAAATTTGAAGGTCTTGTAATTTTTCCTTTGTCCTTGTGCTTTATGAAGATGTTTCTGCCATGCTAGACAGGAATAGGTAGTGGTAGTTCATAAGAGACTCTATCTAGTTACATACATTGGCTCTATTTAAGTAAATCAAATGAAAATCATTCAAAACCTCATCCAATCTTTATTGAAAGTCTTGCATTTGGCATCTAATCCTGATCTGCTTAAACAATTTCAGATACATAGGTCTAAAACAGCTTCTTTTAAAGAAAGATTGGATTATGAAACTTTAACACGCTGTCATTATGCCTATGGAACTTATTATGCAGCACTACAGGCTAAGGCTCTCAACATATCCAAAATAAGTGTAATTGAATTTGGCGTGGCTGGGGGAAATGGACTGATAGAGCTAGAAAAGATTGCCACAGAAGTCACCAAAGAAGTAGGGGTAGAAATTGCTATTTATGGCTTTGATGCTGCAACAGGAATGCCAAAACCAATAGACTATCGAGATTGTCCTTATATGTGGCAACCAGAATTTTTTAAAATGGATATAGATCTTTTAAAATCTAAGTTAAAGTTCTCTGAGTTGGTACTGGGCAATGTGGCTAATACTATTGGTCAATTCATTCAAGAAAAAAAACCTGCCCCAATAGGTTTTATCAGTTTTGACCTAGATTATTATTCTTCAACATTAGAAGCTTTTAAGTTGCTAGAACAATCTAATGAGTTTTTTTTACCAAGAGTATTCTGTTATTTTGATGATTGCATTGGTGATGATTGGATAATACATAGCGAATTTGCAGGTGAGCTTCTAGCAATTAAGGAATTTAATGAAAAACAGCCCACTAGAAAAATAGCAAAAATTGAAGGATTACGATATAAAAGGATTTTTGAGGCCTATTGGAATGAGGTAATGTATTGCTTTCATTTATTCGATCATCCTTTGTATAATCAATACATTTATCCAGCTGAGAATCTGGAATTGCCTTGGAATTGGCAAAATAAATGGGGAATTTTGAAAACTTATTGGGGAAGTGGGAATAGTTAGTTTGCCCCTCTGGTTGCTTCAGTCTTACAGAAGTTTTTGAACAGTTAAGCCACAAAACTAGGGGGCTCTCTCGTGTCCCCAAATGGGTTTTGTCCGTAGAGTGTTGTAGCTTAATAGAGCAGAATTTGCAGTAAGATGCGTTTGAGCTTTAAACAAGTATTTAGTTACTTGATTTTATTTTATTCCCGACTAAAATGTTGGGAAACCTTATTAATTAACCAACTTAGGAGAGCACCTAAAAATAATATACCAATAGCAGGATTAAATACGGGTATCCAGAGTCGGTACCAAATGTCAAATATTTCAGAAATACCAAAAGAACGTGCAACTATAGCAATGACAAACCAAGCAAAGCCAAAGAAGACCAGAAAAACATCAAAGACTAAAAAACGATTTAACCAAGACATAGATGGGGTTAGGGGTTAGGGGGTATACCAAGTTTTTAAATCAGCTAAAGCCCGATCTCGATAGGCACCATATCGTTCAATTTTAGAACGTATGCGAGAGGTTAACTCCGGTAAGATGCCAAAGTTAGGGGGCATTGGTTGAAAGTGCTTAGGCGAGGCAGAACTAATAAAGTCAAAGAGAGCACCCATCATTGTGGTTACAGGAGGTTTAATGGTTTCTAATCCTAGCATTAAACGAGCAGCATTGATACCCGCTAACAGTCCTCCTGCAGCTGCGGCAGTATAACCTTCTGTTCCTGTTATTTGTCCTGCTGCTAATAGGTTGGGATATTGCCTAAACTGGAGAGTAGACTGTAATATTTCAGGAGAATTGAGAAAAGTATTGCGGTGCATTACTCCTAAACGGACAAACTCAGCTTCTTCTAACCCAGGAACTAGACGAAAAACCCGCTTTTGTTCCCCCCAACGTAAGTTTGTCTGAAACCCGACCATATTCCAGAGTTGACCGGCTTTATCTTCTTGGCGTAATTGAACTACTGCATAGGGACGAGTAGCCGGATAACGAGGATCAAAAATTCCCACTGGTTTAAGTGGTCCATAGCGCATGGTATCCTCGCCTCTAGTAGCTAATTCTTCGATAGGAAGACAACCTTCAAAAAACTTAGCTGTTTGGCGTTCAAAGTCTTTTAACTCTGCTTGTTCGGCTTGTTTTAATTCTTGCTGAAAGTGGAGATATTGTTCTTTAGTAAAGGGACAATTGAGATAGGCTGCCTCCCCACGATCATAACGGGAGGCAAAAAAGGCAATCTCTCGGTTGATGCTTTCCCCCACTACTATAGGACTAGCTGCATCAAAAAAACTCAGATACTCTTTCCCTGTTAAACGCGCCAGATCTTCTGCTAACGCAGGACTAGTAAGTGGTCCTGTGGCTAAGACTACTATATCTTCCTGGGGGATTTTAGTTACTTCTTCGCGGCGAAAATCAATGAGGGGATGGTTTTTTAAGGTTTCGGTTAAATCTTTACTAAATACTGCTCTATCCACTGCTAAAGCCCCACCTGCAGGAACTGAGTGTTCATCTGCCTTCTGTATGATAATAGAGCCTAAATGACGTAATTCTGTCTGTAATAGTCCTGTAGCACGATCACTAGCCATTGCCCCAAAGGAGTTACTACATACTAATTCTGCTAGTTCTTCTGTATGATGAGCAGGACTGTGTAGTCGGGGTCGCATCTCATAAAAGATGACAGGTATCCCTGCTTGTACTATTTGCCAAGCGGCTTCTGTGCCGGCTAAACCTCCCCCGATGACATGGACTTTCTTGTTTTCTGTATTTGGCATATATTTTAATCGCAATATACCCTCCAAGGTACCTCTACAATGACTAGCTTAGATGGTATCTGGATCAATATTTAATTCTCTAAGTTTAGCCGCTAAACGCTCGGCTCGATGGGTTTGGTCTTGTAGTCTTTGTTCAGTTTGAGATAACTCTTCTTGTGTTTGAGATAACTCTTCTTGTGTTTGAGATAACTCTTCTTGTGTTTGAGATAATTCTTCTTGTGTTTGGATGGCTACTTCTACGGGTTTAAGTACTAAATCACCAGAGAGAGTAAAAAAGCGCAAGAATTCCCCTTCTACTCCTAAGTATAGTCCCAATTGCTTACTTAGTAGATATCCCTGCTCAGTTGTTGTAATAGCTTGGTATTCCCCACTTACTAGATTAAATCCTGCTAACTCCTTAGTATCTGGATCAAACCAATAGTATTCAGGTGTACGAAAGATGTTCTGGTAGATCTGTTTCTTTAGGTTTTTATCTATAGTTGCGGTACTCGAGGAAAGGATCTCTATAATGACATGGGGATATTGACCGTTTTCTTCCCAGACCACCCAACTTTTACGCGACTTTCTCTCTGTATCCAGTACGACAAAAAAATCTGGACCTCTGAAGTCACTAGATTTTTTCTGATAGGAACTATAGTAGATAGTGAGGTTCCCTGCTGCATAGAAGTCGTTTCTCTCTTGCCATATCCAGTTTAGAGATTCTAGGAGAATAATGATTTGTTGTAAGTGTATGTCTGTTTCCAAGGGCGGTTCATCACTATAGAGGTCACTGGGTGGAAAGACTATTTCTTCTTCTGTAAGTATCTCTATTTCTTGAGCAATAGTCATGTTTTATCTAGATTTTGTATTATTTTATTTTAGCTGAAGTAACCATGACTGACAACTTATTTTCTAGCTAGATAATGACCTTACCGTCCATTCTACAGGTTTGTAGAGCAGAGGAATAAGGTTATAATTTTTCACAGTTTCTAACATTGACCAGGATAAGACGTTAACGAAGTTACCCGAAGGGTAGGGACGGGTTAAATAAATATGGACAGAAGAAGACTGCAAGACTTTCAAATACTCCAGATAAGGCAATAGTCCATAAGAATAAGAGCATTCATTTGCCAACTATAGTTGGCTATGAGATAAAATAAAGGAAAGCTCAAAAGCTCAAATTGTGGATATTAAGCAGATTGTTGTTTGTGCAGATGAAAAGGGAAATGAACCATTTCAGGTTTGGCTCAACAAACTGCGTGATAAGCAAGCTAGACGAAGAATTATCAAACGTCTATTCCGTCTTGAACATGGTAATTATGGCGATGTTGCACCGATAGGTGAGGGACTTTCTGAATTACGCTTACACTTTGGACCTGGATATCGGGTGTATTTCGGTGAGGATGTTGACAACATAGTTATTATCCTGTGTGGTGGCGACAAGGACAGCCAAAGCTTGGATATTGAGGACGCTAAAGCCTATTGGAAGGAGTATAAAAACAGTGCAAAAATTTAGAACACTCTCTGAATTTACAGAAGGATATTTCCGCGACCATCCTGATGAGATAGATGATTATCTCACAGAAATTTTTCAAGAGTATGCCGATGACAATGATACTGGTGCCTTACTTGCATCTTTGCGCGTAATTGCCCGTGTTAGAGGTATCAGTGATATGGCTGAAAAAGTTGGTATGACCAGACAAGGTTTACAAAAAGCCTTATCAAGTGATGGTAACCCACGTCTTGAAAATGTTACATCCATTATGAAGGCTATGGGTTATTGTCTGGTACCGCAAAAGTTGCCATTATCTTCTACTTAAAATAAATTAATACTAAACACCAAATTTGACAAGATAATGACCTCACCATCCATTCTACAGGTTTGTAGAGCAGAGGAATAAGGTTATTATTTTTAATAATTGTTTCCCTTGCCTGATAGCGCCTCTCCTGCATTCTCTCTGGATGGTCAAGCACTTCATCTACTCTTTGGGCAATTTCCCCTGGAGAGAAAAAGTCTACCAGTAAGCCATTTTTTCCATCAATAATTACTTCAAGTACAGGAGAAGTAGCTGAAGCAACAACTAAGCAACCTGTCGACATTGCTTCTAACATTGACCAGGATAAGACAAAGGGACGGGTTAAATAAATATGGACAGAAGAAGACTGCAACACATTCAAATACTCCTCACATAAAGTGTAAGAGAGAGCGCAGGTATTTCGTTTGCGGAAAGATAATGTTAAAAATTAATTGAGCTTAAGAATTTTCCATCTCATTTTTTAAAGCCTGAACTTCGATAAGAGATAATTCAGTAACTTGAGCAATTTGTTCTAAATTCATTCCCATTTTTAACAGATTTGCGACAAACTTTCTGGTAAGTTCAGCTTTACCTTCTTCCAGTCCTTCCTCTTTACCTTCAGCTTTAACATCTTTATAAAATTGTGTCTGTTTCCATTCTGCTAGTCCAAACATAGCTTCTAACTCCTTACTACTATAATGGGGGAATTTATAAATTATGACCCTTTCTATTAATTCTATAACATCTCTTTGTAGTGAGTTATCGGTAATTGTTGTTCTGGTCGTCTCTGCTAAACCTTGTACTTTTTCTACTGCTGTCTCTTCTTTGGCTACTATTAAACCAATAATACCTAATCCTATTGATGTAGGTTCTCTCTGTGCTATTTCATCTAGGTAAATTATCTCTATTTGGTTTTGGACAAATAAAGCGTTATAGGATTTACTTGGGGGTATTTCTAGGCTTCTTTTTGCCCATATTACTATTCCTTTCCAGTCTTGCTCTATTTTATACTGTCCTAAGTAAAAAAATATCTCTGTAATCAAACGATAGTAGAATAAATCATCCCTTTGAAATTGTACTTCTATAAAGTAAATGGGTTGGTTTTTATCTTCTGGGAGAAATACTCCATCTATAGTTTTAGAAAGTTCCTTAACTTCTACTGATTTAAAAGTATATTCTGTTGCTTTTTCGGCTGGTTCTCCTATTAGTTCAAATAGCACTCCTGGTAATGTCTGAAAGAGTTTATAAAAGATGTTGTCTGTTTTCATATAAGGTTCATTTAGACCATAGAGGGTGCCTGATGTGATTTTTAGTTATATCATATCCATTCTATCTTGGCGTATAGCTAACTAATTACCTCACCATCCATTCTAACTGTTTGTACAGTAGTGGAATGAGGTTATAATTTCTCATAATTGTTTCCCTTGCCTGAAAACGTATCTCCTGCATTCTCTCTGGATGTTCAAGCACTTCATCTACTCTTTGGGCAATTTCTCTTGGAGAGAAAAAGTCTACCAGTAAGCCATTTTTTCCATCAATAATTACTTCAAGTACAGGAGAAGTAGCTGAAGCAACAACTAAGCAACCTGTCGACATTGCTTCTAACATTGACCAGGATAAGACGAAAGGACGGGTTAAATAGATATGGACAGAAGAAGACTGTAATACTTTCAAATACTCCAGATAAGGCAATAGTCCTGTAAAGTGTAACCGAGAAAGATCCAATGATGGTAATCTTTCTATATTTTGCAAGGCTATAACTTGAAGTTTTTATTGAAAAGTAATAATATAGTTAAAGGTCATTTGAATGAAAAGGTAAAAACTAGAACATGATTAATATAAAATTTACAAAAGAACAAAAAAACTTATTGTATTGTGAAAGATTTAATCATCCCCATCCCCGATTTTTCTGACCAAAGGTCAGTGTACAACTTAAAATGGAAGTTCTTTGGTTAAAAAGTCAAAATACACCTCATAAAAAAATTTTTCAATTAGCTAGAATCACTGCCCTACGGGCAGAAAAATCAGAAAATACCTTAATAACTTATCTAGAAGATTATTTAGAAGGGGGAATAGAAAAATTAAAAGAAATTAACTTTTATCGTCCTCAAAGT
>Ga0209085_1001518_pt1 | contig 14254 bp, 5 predicted proteins | sample C_131016_EF_Meta_FD_187310 | JGI IMG/M metagenome (GOLD analysis project Ga0209085, IMG submission 187310) | Freshwater microbial communities from Lake Croche, Canada to study carbon cycling - C_131016_EF_MetaG (SPAdes) (version 2) | ecosystem: Environmental > Aquatic > Freshwater > Lake | place...
ATTATCTACATAAGCATCTGCAGAATCTGTAAAATAACCGACTGTTTGTGTAAAATTTGGAGGATCACTATTATCTTGTAACAAAACATTCATTGGTATACCTGGATAACCAATAACAACAGGGGAAAAAATTATTTGGTTTTGATTACCATCGTTTACTGTCAATTGTTTTCCATAAGCAAAGAATTGAGCTGGAAAGATTACATAATTAATAGTTGAAAAAGGATTAGTACTTGGTGGAGTAAGTGAAAATACATATTCATCATCAAATCCTCCTAGTACATGTGCAGAACCATCAACAGAATATATATCCATATATATGTTAGTCCCGCTCGGATAACCAACAACTGGATCAAAACCTATTTGAGTCGTACTAGATCCGGATGGACTGAACTTAACATTATAAGCAAATTGATTATTAAGATCTGTACTAGCGTAAATACTGGTTGATCTAATTCCACCTTGACCGAAAATTCCATTAATAAAATAACAATCAGCGTAAGTTGTGTCGCGGTCAAGACCAAATGCTGTGTATTGTCCCGAAACCGGTAGATCAGTTCCAATATTTACAAAAAAGCTATCGTCTATATATAAATTTAAATTGTTAGTTGGTTGTGCCAGTCCAGACCACGCAAATACAATTGTTCTAGCAGTTGCACTCACTTGACTTATTTTGAATGAAAAAAATGTTGCATACTTAATTTGGGTTCCAGGACCAAAAGGATTAGCTACTACAAATTTAGACGAATCATTTGCATCAAACTGTCCAAGTACATCAATTGCATTGAATGTATTATCTTCTAATGAAACTTGTATAAGATCTGTTGGAAAAGTCCCAGAAGTAAAAGGATATGTAAATTGAATGCTAGATTGATTATTATCTTCTAAAGTATATTTTAAATTATATCTAAAATCGTTATTAAGAGTTTGAATTCCCTGTAGAATATTTGTAATACCAACGAGGTTATTCACAAAATAACAATCATCGTATGTCGTGGATGGTGTCAAAACACCCGGTGTTGTGTATGTCCCAGAAGCTGGCTGATTAAATCCGATATCAAATTCTGGTGTACCATCGTTTACATCTAACAATAAATGGTTAGTTGGTTGTGCCAGTCCAGACCATGCAAATGTAAGTGTTGTATTCGTAGCCCTTACAAAACTGATTGTAAATTCAGAACTAGGAAGAAATGTCGCAAATCTAATACCATCTTCATAAGGATTACTTACAAGAAATACTTCTCCATCTTCAAATGTTCCTAATGCACTCGTTGTGTTTCCGTTAGAATCTTCCATCAAAACTTGTATAGGATATGGTGGATAACCAGTAAGTGCTGGTAAAATATTGAGACGGTTGGAAGCCCCGTCATTCGTAGGATACTTTCTATTGTATTGAAAAGTAGTGTCAAATGATGTAAATGTCGCAAAGTTAACGGAGTCTGTATAAGGATTATTATCTACATAAGCAATATCATCATTTTGAAATATACCAAATGTTTGTGTAAAATTTGGAGGATCACTATTATCTTCTAACAAAACATTCAATATTATAGATTGTGGATAACCAATAACAATAGGGGATAAATTTATTGAATGTAGACGACCATCGTTGCATGTCAATGGTACGCCATAAGCAAACACTTGACTCATCCTACATTTCAACTATTTTTTTTTCGTGCCCGAAAACAATTGCATCTTTTCTGGAAAATGCCCATCGTCCCGTGAGCGCCTCGACCCCTATAATGTACTTGTACGGCTCAATAGGTAAAGTCGGAAGAGTCTTGGAAACATAAAAAATGTGAGGAAGTTTTTTGCAAAACGATTCGTACCACGGAGACATTCGTGAAAGAGAAATCGCCCTGGGATTCGCCATGTCCACGTCGAGCTGGTGAATCAGACTCGTATCGATCGCAATTGCGTTGCATGACTCCAGATGGGTCTTCATTTCTGAAATTTCGTCATCTGTGGGTTTCCACGTATCGACCCATTCTCGGCCATCCTCATATTTTTCAATTCTTTTAGGAACCTTTTTGGGATCCAGATGAATATTTATCGGAAACCATTTGATTGAATTGTGATCGAGATAGTCCCTGATGTTCATCCTACTCTGTTGTATACATAAATCTTTTGGTCACCTGACACCAAAACAAATGTATTTCCATTTGTAGAAACAGATGGGTCCGGTCCCATATTGGTCTGATAAATTGTGTCTACCGGATTCGTGTCTCCGTAATTGTAAATGTAAATAGATTGAAGTTCTGATATAGCCACGACGACCGTTTCTCCATCGTCTGATATAGCCGTACTTATTTGACCATTGTTTCTATTATAATTAACCGACCAATCGAGGTGCCCACTTACGGTATTGTATGCGTATACTATCGAGACATGATCACTTTGTCCCGTGCTTCCTCCGTCTGCAAAGTAAGTCCCAAGAATTACACGGGTTCCGTCACCGCTTAAAGAAGGTTTATAAACTATCGAGAGACCAGTATTTATAACCCTAGACTGGTTCCACCCTGTCTGTGTTCTGGTATACGTGTAGACTTTTCCAAAAGGGCCACCTACAGCCAGAACACTTCCGTCCCTGTTCAGAGAAACAAATGCTCCGAAATACGTGTCAGACGATGTAAGTGTAGATCCGAATTGAACTCCATCCTTGTAGATCCTTACAGTCTTTGAAACGTAATTCCCAAAGGCTGTCCAGTGCCCGTCATAACTCACGGACGTTCCACCTGAAGCCGGAATTGTAACTTCCGTGTACGTGTTGGCTACGGCGCTCTGGACGCTGAAACCTCCCGATTGAATAGCACTCGCGGTAACCAGACCGTTTGAACTTACCGAAAACCCTGAAGACTGAATAGCATCTTGAGAATACACCGGGTATGGAAGGGTAATTGAGTAAATGTTTGAGCCTTCATTTACATCAGTTATAAGGAAGACTTGACCATTGGAACTTATTGAACTTATGTAATCTCCTCCAGAGTTTCGAATGTTTAAAATATTAATCCACGTTGAAAGATTTGTATTGTAATATATTTTGAAAATACCCACCTGATCATTAACAAAAACCTTTCCATCTCCTGAAATGTACCCACGGTATCCCGGTACTGTTAATTCAAGAGTCCATTCACTTCCTCCGTTGTACCTGAAAACGTTGGATGTATAAGAATTTTCATTAACATAAAGAACCGTTCCGTCTTCTGAAATTGATATATCGGTTCCTCCAGATACAGTAAGTGAATTGTTTAGAGTCCAAGGATTTTTGTTGTCCCAAATGGAAACGGAAGTACCATCCGAATTTAATATTGCAATTTGTTTTGCCGCATCCGTGAATGCAATGCTACGAGCACTCGGAACATGAATGTTACTGAATGTTATGTAGTTATTTGAAACTACTACATTTGCAGAATTTGCAAATGCAACAAACACGCCATCGGAAGACATAGACATAATAGGGATGCTGGGTGTTTCAAACTGTATCTGTTGTGGTGCTCCCCAAGCAGTTCCAGTGTATGTCACCTTGTAATACATAGTAGAATTTCCAACATAACTCACATATAGAATTGTATTTCCATCGTATGAAATTGAAAGAACACTTCCATCTGCACCAACACTCTCAGGGTATTGCCAAACATTTGACGATCGAACTACTACAATAGTACTGGAGCTATATGCAGCCACCTGGCCCGATCCTGAAATTCTCATTCCCGAATCAGGGTTATTGAGATGTTTTGAAATGTAGTAGCTCGGAGCAAATGGTGGTCTGGGCTGTGTATTCGAGACGACTAGGTTTGTGAACGGCTGGGTGATGCTCGAAGGTTGGATATTCGTAATTCCAGAGCCGTCTCCGGTGAAATAATCGGCCCAAATTATTATATTTGAACCACTCGAAATAATAGACTTGTATATTTTTATACTCCCATTAACTCCTAGCAGAAGTAATTCATCTTTATCTGTCATCGATATATATACAGGTGAAGGATAATCATCGTGTGTATCGGTTTTTATAGTATAATTATAGGTTCCATCAGAAGTTAAACTAACGGTTCTGCGATTACTAGAATCTGCAAATATTATATTTAGATTATTATCTACAACCAAACCATTTGTTAGATCTGGTTGATCTTTGCCATCTATAGTAATTACGTGCTCTGTATCCACACAATATATTTGTGAACCAGATGTAAAATAAACGTAGTCATTTTTGTCAATTGCTATGGAGTAAGGTGTATATTCTGGGAAATTTTGAATAGTCGGGTTATTAAGAGTATCTGGATAATAAAAAGTTATTACATTTCTTGCTATAGGATCTGTCGTATATATTTTTCCCGATTTACTCACGGCTATTCCTCCAGAATATCCGATGTAAGAATAATTTAATCTTCCGAGAGAGTTTCCATATTTATCAATAACTTCTAAATATGAAGGATCGTAATTAAAGGGATCCGCATTCTGAATACCTAAATAAAAATACGAGCCATCATACGAACAACCCATATTCTTAGGTATATAATTCCCACCCGAACCTTGTATAATTAAAGTCGTTCCATTTGTTTTTGGATTATATTTTATGATATCACCCCAATCATTAAGAAGATAGAAATTCCCAATACCATCCGCGCAAGATGCAATAAATGGACTCGCAGAAAGTCCCGCATTAGTTCTTTTAAATAAGTTTAAATTGTTATTTACAGAAAATGAATTACAAGATCCTTCAGAAAAAAAAGCGTATGGTGCATTTAGAGACCCACCTAGAGTACCTTGAATTGTACTAAAAGACGCTTCGTTAAGAGATATATCTCCTCCATATGTACTAATATCCGTGGTTTTATAGGAAATGTTATATTTATATATGGGTTTGGACCCTCCTCGTCCAGGATCAGTGTACCCAATAATAACTCCTGGCCCCAAGTTTTGAAAATCAGATCCCATGTAAACGTTTGGAGTCGCAACCTGATTAGTGGTTATGGAGTTTACATCTACTCGACTTGACCCTTTTGAGTGAACAATCTCGGGCATCTTCTAGTACTAGAATTTATTAAAATACGGGCTCAACCAAAACTCTATATTTTGCGGAGGAGTAATTGTAGTCAATATTCCGACATTCGAGCCTGGTCCGCCTCCTGGAATGAGACAGACTCGTCCATCCTTCATAAGATTCGCCCCTGCAAATTGTAGATTCGAAGGAACTGGTGTAGAGTTTGAATACGTCATCCGAATAGGATCTACCATTCCTACGTTCGAACTATTAAAAGGAGCCATGACGACATTTCCAGTAGGTAAGAGACATCCTCCACAGAATGCTCTGGGTCCTGGAACATTTGTGACTATATTAGACAAAGTAGCACCAGTTGCTCCTATTTTCAACACGCAAACATTTCCAGATGATGGAATAAGAACTGTATTATATCCTCCCACGTTATTTGATGTAAGAACTCCTCCTGAAAACTGGTTCCCTTGACTGCTGATGAGATTTGAAACAGTTCGTGTTTGGGTACTAAAAACACAAATGTTGGAATTTGTTTGTGGAACACATACAACATTTGTCGAGCCTCCAATCTGGTAAAGTACTCCCCCGGAAAATGTACCATCTGCGCCCGTCAAGGCTGCGTTCGAAAACGTATTCGCCTGGGGATTGTACGTACATATGTTTCCAGACTGAAATGGAATCATAACTACATTTCCGTCGGCGTCGAGAACTCCTCCAGAAAATGCAGGAGTTTTTACATTGTGCTTGAAAGTGTTTGACATTGACGTGGTTTCATTTGTGTACACGCAGATGTTTCCGGAATAGAGAGGGATGAAAACAATCTTTCCGGAGGGAGCAAGAACTCCCCCGTTAAATGCATTTGGAGGAATGCTCACTCCAGGGGTTGTCATGTCAGAGTATTCATCCTTGGCAGGATTAAAGAATCCTACATATGGATAATTGTTGGGCGCCATGAGAATACGGCCATTCGGCAAAGCTATTCCCCCAAAAAAAGAAAAATTTGGAATCGTAGTCAATATATTTGAATACACTGGAAGTGCAGATGATGACCAGAATCCTGAAACTATTGACGATTTGATCCAATTGATAAGATCGGTACCGTAGTTCGTGCTGTACCAGGCACTCTGTTCTCTGTATGTCGGAGGATACGTGAGGTAGGCCGTAGTCCATCTAGACCCAGGATTTCCTAGAGAGACTACGTTGTCCTGAGCCGGAATCAAGTTTGTTGAAATTGAAGAAGGATTGAACGGAGCGGGCGGGATAATCCCAGGGCCTACTGAAGAATTTGTAAAGTAGGCCGCCATCTATTATCTCCCGAGAAGATTAGATGAGTCTGACCAATACTCAAAGTGGAGGACAGCCGAGCAATCTGTACGGTCAGGCGTCGTCAACACCGAGCCTCTTGTGGTCTTTTGACGGAACCACGAAGGATTTGATTCAAGGAGTTAATCCGAGTTATATCCCTTCTTCGGCTCCCGGGTACTCACAACTTAAAGGTTCAGCTGCATATACAACGGCCCCGGCCGGTTCAAATGTGTCTCTTTCTCTTAATGGAACTACTGGAACTTACATGGGTTCATTAACTACTTTAAGTGGTGGAGCGAATTGGATAAATTCAAATTTATTTGTAGAGGCGTGGGTATACGTAAATTCATTTGGGACATCAAGTAACTTGATAAATCACGGAACAAACTGGTCTTGCGGTTTCACTCCATCTGGTAATTTTCAGATGAATATAAATAATCAAGGACTCACGTCCGCTGCGACCGTTCCACTGACCACCTGGACGCATGTGGCATTTTCTTTCTCTCACCAGACTGCAACTTCAAATCTAATGTACGTCTTCGTAAACGGCACTTTATCCGGGGGTCCAACTTCATTCACTGGAGTTCCTACTACGACAAGTCAGTACGCATATATAGGGTGGGATGGATCGACGACAAAATATTCAAATTTTTATGTCCAAGATCTTCGTGTTGCCGGATCAGGATCCGGCGGCAACAACAACAACAACAACGGATGTTATTTAGTGTGTCCGACATCGAGTTTTACACCAATCGTAGGACCATTCCCGCTAGATAATAGTCCTCCTACGTATGAATCGGATACGACTCTATATTCTGGTGCTACTGTCTGGACTTTACAAACAATGTTTAAAAATATTTCTTATACTACTGGAAAGTTTGGTCAGGGAATATATCTTGTAAGTAATTCCCAGAACACGTCCATGGCACGAGTTTCATTACCCGTAAATCTTACAACAACAAGTCCGTTCTCTATTTCAGTATGGATTAAGGTATCTGATCCATATAGTTCAACATATCGAGATTTTGTAGCTATATCTGGAACTAATAATTATATAGCTATTAGCGCACCCGGTTGGAAAGGTGTTACTAACTTTGAAATCTATCAGAGTAGAGGTACATACAATGGATATAGATACATGCAGTATATAGCATTAGATACCAACTGGTTTCATGTTGTCTTGACAAATGACGGGACACTTAATAATTTTATAGCATATTTCAATGGGGGAAACAAGTCTAAGAACGCAAGTACTACTGCAATTCAATCTGATACTATAAATACAATTTTTTTAGCAACAAATGGAACCTGTACAATCAGTGACCTCCGCGTGTACAACACGGCCCTGACCGACGCACAAGTCCTAGAAGTTTATAATCAGGGAGGCATGCCAGTAACGGGATTCTTTAAACTGACCGGAACCCCCCTCTTTTCGCAGATTTCTCCGGCCGCACAGAGTTCGGCCGTGGGCGCGTTCAGTCTCCGCGCGGTCAATCGCCTGAGCCCTAGCGGTACGGCCAAGGCTGTGAATGTTCGACCGGTCAGTCTTTTGCCTCCGAGTCCGATGACTTCTGCGGCTACTCAAAGTGGAAATCAATTTACACAGACTCTTACAGGGTATCCTTTTGGTGGTGCAGGAACCTATACGGCAAACTGTAGTTCTTTTTACGCAGGTGGATATCCTTATTTCAATGCCCCCTATAAAGTTTTTGATACTGATACTACAACATTTTGGGAAAATGCTTTTACCCCTGCCCCCGCAAACAATCAATACAACGGAATTAATAGCTTATATCAATATTCTAATACGTATAATACAACTACAAATGGAACAGCCGTTTATAGCACTCCAATCGGTTCATCAACTTATTATGGCGAATGGCTTCAAATTCAATTACCGACGGCAATTGTTCTGACATCGTATTCGATGTATGGACGCGTGGGATATGCTGGAACTAATAGCCGAATGCCCTATACGTGGCTAATAGCCGGATCTAACGATAGCGGCGCCACTTGGACCCTTGTTGATACACAAACTGCAAAATCATCATCAACGTGGATCTCTTCTCAAATTACTGTAACATTTACACCTAGTACTACAACAGCTTATTCGTGGTTTAGAATGGTAATTACCGAACTCAACACAGGTGGTAATACAGGTCAACCCAGTATAGGCCAGTGGAATCTTTACGGTTCGCCTGTATCCGCGTGGAATGCAGACTTTTACGCGGACCGACTCGGGAACCTCTTGACGGCCCCTGTGACGGGACAGACGCTCTCGAGTTGGTTAGGGGGTGCGACGGGCTACGTGGCGACGTGGTACGACCAATCCGGGAAGGGAAACGACGCGACCCAAACGACTCTGGCTAGCCAGCCCAAGATTCAGAAAGGAACGAAAGGCTCGGGATACATGGTTCTCTTTGAAGGTGCACAGAGACTTTCATCTTCGACACTGGATCTTAGGAATACACCGTATACCTTAAGTGTGTGTGAACGCACAACGGGACTGGGAAGCTATTTTTATGCAAACCGCAATCCTGTAGTATCTTATAGCGCCCCGACTAGTTTCGCCACCGATTGCGCAATGCACTTGGGCCATACTAATACTAATATATACGTCATGGATCAAACGAATAATGGACAAAGTGCAACTGTTACTGCATTTACCTCCTCCACAACCGAACCTTTGCGTTACGTGTATGCATCACAATCAACAACTTCAAATAAAAGAATTTATGTATATAATGATCCTCTGGGTAACCCAATTAATCCTGGTGTCTACACAAATGGTATAAATATTCAAAACAACGCAAACACAGCCAATAATAAATTCTTTATAGGATACCATAATTATGGACCTGGTGCTGGTGCAGGATATGAGCTTTATTATTACGGAGAAGCGTATGAGATTCTCGTCTTTAACAAATCTTTGTATGATCTCGACGGTACGACGGACACAAACGTTCCTACGACCGTCCAGACAATTTACAATAACCAATTGAGTTACACGGGCACTTAATACTTGTTAAAATAAGGAGATCGGCAAAACTCGGGTGCGGCCGGTGTCGCAGTTTGGAATATTCCGACATTTGCGACGTTAGAAGGACAAAAAACGACTCGGCCGTCAGGAAGGAGTGTTGCGCCCGCAAAGGCGTTCGAGCCGACCGGGCCCCATTGTGTAGAGTTTGAGTAGGACAGACCCGACCCAGGGAATTATCTATATATAGGAACAGGTGGAGGGTCCACAAACTATGCAGGAAATATTTATGAAATTGAAATATTCTCAAGCGCCATCAGCGCATCCGATGTGACTATTATGGGATAGTAAAAAACCTCCCTCAATATTAGATGAGTGCAGCGCCCCAGCCTAGCCTCTTGTGGTCTTTTAACGGAACTATGAGGGATTCGATTCAAGGAGTTACACCGACTATAACCGGAACAACGACGTATGTAAACGGGATATATAACCAAGCGATAAAATTTCCAAATGGAGGCGGAGGAGGGGCAGGAAATTATTTAAGATATACTATTCCTTCGATTACACCAACAACAAGCTTAAGTACAATAACATGTTGGCTAAATATATCAACTTTTGCAAATTATGAAGATATTATAGGTATATCAACTGGGAGTGGTGCTGCAAATTATATAGAAATAGCAACTAGTTCGGCCGGTACAATATATATCTCATCTGCGAAAGAAGCATCATCAAGTATAGGAACTTCGGCTGTTACTGCAAGTAAGTGGTATAATATTGCTTGTGTTATTAATGCTGGAAATATTTCTGGATATCTTAATGGTGTTAGTTTTGGGTCATTTGCAACTACTGAATCAACGAGTTTTACGAATATGTTTGTAGCAACTGTAAATGGGTTTAATGGTTTCAATGGATCGGTTCAAGATCTCCGCGTGTACAACACTGCCCTGACCGCCACACAAATTCAGGGTATTTACAATTCCAAAGGGATTCCACCGACCGGGACTCTGCAACAGGTTTCCGCGCCCAGCCTCTTGTGGTCTTTTAACGGAACCTTGAATGATTCTATTATTAATAAAGCCCCTGATAATACTAGGGGAACACCAACATATGTATCGGGTATATACAATCAGGCAGTACGATTAAACAACCCTACTCCAGGATCCGGAGCACAAGTAACAACATTTTTACAATATGATAATGTATTACCCTCATTAACTCCCAAAGACACCGGCCAGACGATGGCGTGTTGGGTAAAGTTTGAATCTGTTAGCACTTCTGGTTCCCAACAATATTTCCTTGTATGGAGCCAATCTTATTTTTATCTTAGTGGTAGTGGTCAATGGCAGACAAATATATATGATGGCGGATATCCTGCTATAGGTTATGCGCAAGTTCCCACTGTTGGACAATGGTATCACGCCGCTTCAGTATTCGACCCAACCGTGAAGTTTCTAAGGCTTTATTTAAATGGAATACAAGTAAGTGTTAGCGGCTCTGCTATAATCCCCGCATTCACAGCCAATCCTGGTGTTCGGATGGGATCCACGGGGTATAACGATAATCGTCCTGGGAACATATCTCTTAGCGACGTCCGCGTGTACAACACGGCCTTGACCGCCACACAAATCCAGGGTATTTACAATTCCCAAGGGATTCCGCCAACCGGGACTCTCCAACAGGTTTCAAATTTTCAGTACCCTCTTTCTAAAACCAGCATAGTATCATCGGCGTTAGGAATCTATTCGACACGTTCTATACTTAGTACTTACGGAGGTCCTGTGGTTCAAGTAAGAAGATCAAGTGACAATACAATATATGATTTCATAGCCGACCCTATCGGAAACTTATCAAATGTCCAGAATAGCACAACAATTGCATCTTTTCTTTCCGGAACTACTGGATATATCGCTACTTGGTACGATCAAAGTGGAGCATCAAACAACTATTCTCAACCCACAACCTCTAAGCAGCCTCAAATTGCTCTAAACTCTGGTAAATGGGTCATGTACATGCCAAACCAGTCATCGAACCTCACAACTCAGACAATGTCCGGCGTCATGACAATTTTAGTCAATTATAATTTACCTTCAACTGGATATCAAAGTATACTAGGAAATGTATATGCCACTGACACAAGTCTGGGTCTTAGATTTAACGGTACCAATGTTCTTGGTGATGCTTCAGCTCTATATAGACCTGGCAGTGACTTTTTAGGGTCAACCGGTTCTTACTGGTACTTGAATAATTCTTATGGAAAATTAGTGAATGCAGGTGGACCTCCAACTATTTCAGAAAATGGAGGATACTATTCGCCAACGAATTGGAATCAAGTCATAGGAACACAAGGAACTAATTCATTTGGACCTAATGCATTCAATACTATAAATCCTGGAAGCGCGGGAGGGCGAGGAGCCGGGCCTGGTTACATTTCTGAATTGATGTTATTTAGTGGTTCTATTTCTCCCACAGATGCACAGATTATTTGGAATAATTCTCCTCTTGTAAACAGTAATCCAACGTCATTTACTTAAATCCCAATTGAAATCCATTCGAATGCAACGCCTGTAACAACCGACGTAGTCGACACCGTAAATCCACTTATAGAAATTGCCGAGACGTATAGTGGCAATGTAAGAGATCCATAAGGAGTAACCATAACGATAGGGTTATTTATGTAAGGGGAAGGAAATGTAATGGCCTGTGAAGTGGATGTAGTAGAAATAGAACCGCACTGAATTTGAACCCTGCTCGTGGCCAGTGAATAGTTGCCGAGAGTTCCCGCACTTGGACTCCAATCGGTTGAACTCGCGCCTTGTCTCCATGTTACTGGAGCTACAGTCCCGTATGTTGTTGCGTTCCCGAGCGCGGAGATTGTTCCTCCGACGCTCAGGGTCGTCGCCGGCGCCAAGTTTGAAATTCCCATGGCATTTCCAGTCATGACTGTAGAACCACCCGAAACGTTCGAAACGACCAGAAGATTCGAACCGAGTGTGGTCGTGAGTGGGCCTATCGTCACCCCGCTCAAACTCTGTAAAGTTCCGACGGTCGCAAAAGGAACCGTGAGCGTGTCCGTAGCAAACGACGCGTTTCCGCTGACTGTCAATGGACTCGTCGGATTCGCTGTTCCTATGCCGACCCACGCGTTCGCATTGATGACGACGACGTTCGAACCTCCCGAGATGTTGGAAAAAAGGGCTATGTTTGAGCCTATGGTTCCCGGGCCGACCTGGAGAATGCTGGACGCAAAAACGTTCGGAGTCGTGATGGCGTTCGAGACAAAGACGTTGCCCACGACGTGGATGTTAGCACTCGGTGTGGTCGTCCCAAAACCTGCATAACTCGGCCCGGTCGTCATGCAAATGTTGGAAGATTCTATGCGAAGTGTTACGTTGGATGATGATGTTGCTGATGGAGCAGTTAATTGTAGACGGTACAAAGTCTGAATGGCAGTAGATCCAATGTTTGCTGTCCCCAGGACGCCCAACTGTCCACTGACGTTTAAAGTCATTACAGTTGAACCACCAGGACCAGGGCTCGTATAAAATATGTGCCCATTTCTTGCTAAATATGTCATAGAAGGAAGTGCACCTGAAGCAGCCTGTACACCAATACCACACAGAGATGTTGTATTCGAATGAAAAATAATTTTATTTGGATTGCCCGTAGATCCAGAATTTGTAGAATTATCAAAAAGAAGCATACTATTGTTCGGAGTGGCAAGTGCAGAGGTGGTCGTCCCCACAAGTGCCGAGTTTCCTATGAAAACATTCGACTGCTCGATGTGGAGTGACGTGGTAGGGTTCCCTGTTCCTATTCCGATCCACGCGTTCGAATTGACGACGACGACATTCGAGCCTCCCGAGATGTTGGAAAAGAGGGCTATGTTCGATCCTATACTTCCCTGGCCGACTTGAATAAACTTCGAGGCAAAAACGTTCGGAGTCGTGAGGGCGTTCGAGACAAAGACGTTTCCGGCGACCTGAAGAGTCGATGTAGGGTTTGTAATTCCTATGCCTAGGTTTCCATTTTGAAGTAATGTAATTCTTTCTGTACCGAAGGTAGAGCTACTTGAACCATTATAAAAATGCATATTATCGTCTGTCATGATTCTAAGGTCGCCATCATCTAAAATTCTTGAATACCCAAGGCCCCAGGTTATACCTGAACCTGCGGTTGGCATATTTATTCCTGGATTAGTTGTTTGTGCCCCGCTAAATCTCATAACACCAGTAACATCAAGGGCTACAATAGGGTTCGCAGTTCCTATCCCCACGGATCCGGATTTAATGGTGGTTGCATTTATGGTGCTTGCAACGTTCAGAGTTGTTGAAGATATGAATGGTATTGTCAGAGTATCAAAATTGAAGTTTGTACTGATCGAATTGGACGTGAACCCGGCTGAATATATGTTCGTAGTATAAAGTGAATTTGTTACGTTCATTGTCGTTGCGTTAACCACATTCGAAAAGATGTAGGGAATTGAAAATGTATCGTAAAAAAAAGTTGTATTTGATACATTTGACGTGAAACCAGCCGCAAAGACGTTGGTGGTTGTCACAGAATTTGAGACGTAAATGTTTCCTCGAACGTCAAGATTTGATGTTGGACTAGTTGTTCCTATTCCAACCTGGCCGGATGCAAAGACGTTGGTTGTCGTCACAGAGTTTGAGACGAAGAGGTTTGTGAACGGTTGGGTGATGCTTGAACTCTGGATGTTCGAAATCCCATAACCATCGCCGTACAAACGAGTCGCAAAGACGTTGGTGGTTGTCACAGAGTTTGAGACGTAGATGTTTCCTCGAACGTCAAGATTTGAGGTTGGACTAGTTGTTCCTATTCCAACCTGGCCGGATGCAAAGACGTTGGTTGTCGTCACAGAGTTTGAGACGAAGAGGTTTGTGAACGGTTGGGTTATGCTTGAACTCTGGATGTTTGAAATCCCATAACCGTCACCGTACAAACTAACCGCAAAGATG
>Ga0209085_1001520_pt1 | contig 14241 bp, 28 predicted proteins | sample C_131016_EF_Meta_FD_187310 | JGI IMG/M metagenome (GOLD analysis project Ga0209085, IMG submission 187310) | Freshwater microbial communities from Lake Croche, Canada to study carbon cycling - C_131016_EF_MetaG (SPAdes) (version 2) | ecosystem: Environmental > Aquatic > Freshwater > Lake...
ACGCCTTGGCATAGCTGGTGTTCAAGGGGTGTTAGGCGCTTACCAAGCACAGCAAGCGGCAGAACAAGGCCGCAAGGCTAGAGAAGATTTGCAACGTCTTGCCCAGCCCTATCAAGAACAAGGCAAAAAACTTATTGCACAAGCCCAAAGTGGAGAGCTTACGCCCGCTGCCCAGCAACAGCTACAAGCCGCACAAGCGCAAGCAGCTCAGAGCGCACAAGCCCGTGGCGGTGTAGGCGCACAGCAAACTATGGCTCAAGTAGAGGCACTGCGTCAGCAACTGTTGCAGAACCAGTATGACTACGGTCTGAAAGTTTCCGGCATAGGCGACCAGATTGCTACTGGTGCTATCAGGACAGGGTTGGAGGCAGACCGTTACGTTAACCAGTTGACCAACAGTTACTTCACCAATATTGCACGTACCGCTTACGGTCAAGCTCCACAAGTTGCAGGCTCACCAACCTACGTAAGAGCGGAGGCCTAAGATGGCAGACACATACCCTGTACGACAAGACCCTCTTCCGCTAATCAAAACCCCATCTTTGCCCACAACTGGGCAGATTGGGATGAAAGAAGTGCTGGGCATTCAAGAGCCTTACATGCAAGAGAAGGCACGTTTGATTCCAGAGATTGGCGCTGCTAGAGGTAGGGTGGAAGAGGCCAAACAGGCACAACAAGAAATTGGCGCAGAAGGCGAAGCAAGGGCAGCAAAGGATTTTGCAGCAGCCGAAAAAGGCGCAATGCAACAATACCAAGAAAAGATGGAGAGAGAGCCGCTGCCTGCTTTTGTGCCGTCAAAAGAAAACGCTCAAGACTTGGCTGCATTATTTTCCATGATAAGTGTCATAGGAATGTTAGTAGGCGGTGGTGCAAAAGAAAATGCCCAGGCTTCTATGTCTGCCATGAACGGCATGTTGGAAGGCCACCAGAAAGGCCGTGCCGATGTGTACAAACAAGAGCTTTCCACGTTTGATAAGAACTTCAAGTCTATGGTGCAGAAGCACGCTGAGTTCCGAAAAGAGATGGAAGACGCAGTGAAGTTGGCATCGACTGACAAAGAAGGTGCTATGGCAGACGCAAAACTTGCCGCGACAAAAGCTGGCAGCAATATTGTGAAAGCAATGCTTGACCAAGGCCGTCTTGTAGATTCTTACAAACTTGTAGATGAGAGCATGAGTTTGTCTGATAAAGCTGTTGAAGCAGAGGCAAAGCACCGCGCAGATGCCGCCAAAGAAGCGGCAGCAGAACGCCGCCACAGAGAAGATATGGCGCAAAGAGAACGTCTTGCAACACAACGATTAACTCATGCAGAAAAAATGCGTGAGTTGGGTGGTGTTCGTAAAACAGCTTCCGCTACAAATGAAAGATACGCCAACACTGTCTTGCGCTCAAGCAATGAAGTTTTGCGTAGCTTGGAGTTGATTGAAAAAATTGGCATCACCACTGGCGGTGGCGTGCTTGGAAATGTTGTTGGAAAAGGCAGCATTCCTTCTGACATACAAAGATACATTGGTCAAAATTTCACCGAAGAGAAAGAACGCAACTACAACACAGCAATGTCTGGAATATCTTTGGAGTTGGCTTATGTTCTTGGCGGCGGTTACAAGCCAGACGTATCAACCGTCAACAAGCTAGAGACTTTGTTGTCTGTTGGGCCTAACGACACCTATGGAAATGCTGCTTACAAATTTGCCGATGTGACTGCAAAGCTGAAAGCGGCTATCGAAACTTCTCCAGCGTATACAGATGACCAAAAAGCATCCAAGGACAAAATACTAGAGAAGCTGAACAAGTACGCAACTCCAGAGCAAGTGCAAGAAAGAATTTACGGCACTAAGAAAACTGAAGAACCAGCCGTGCGTGCTGGAAAAACGTACGAACCTAAAACCACTCAAGATTACAATGCCATTCCATCTGGCAGTCTTTACAAAGACCCTGATGATGGAAAAATCTACAGGAAAAAATAATCATGGCTGGCCCACGTTTTCAAGGTGAGTTGGTAGAAGAGACTCCTTCTTCAAAGCCAAGATTTGGCGGTGGTGAAGTGGTTAGTGACGCAGAGCCTGTTGCTGAACCAAAAAGAAAAACTCCAGGTGAGCGCATTAAGCAATTTGGAGAGTCTGTTGTAGGCGGTGGCGTGCTTGGATTTGCTGCGCCAGAACTTACGCAAGCAGTTGGCAAAGGCATAGAGATGTTGCCTTACGGGCCTACAAAACCAGCCGGAGTGGCGTTGCAAGTAGCTGGTCGCATGATGAAGGGCCAACGTGGAACAGAAGCGTTGATGGGCGCTGTTGGCGGCGGCACAGGAGATGTTGCTGGTCAAATAGCAGAAACCCGTGGCTTTGGTATGCCTGGTGTTTTCATGGCTGAATTGGCTGGCGGCGCTGTTGGCCCAGCTTTTGTAAACACCATCAAAAGTGCTGTTTCGTATGGTGCTAGAAAACTGCTTGATTTGAACCCTGTCAGTGCTATTTCAACGGTTGCAAAAGACTTGAACATTGATGAGAAAGCACTAAGTCCTAGCCAACGCGATTTCATCAAAAAACAGATTGAGCAACTACGGGGCGGCGCTCCCAGCAGTGAGCCTCAAAAAAGCGTATTTGATATTTTAAAAATAGGTGCTTCTGACATTACCGCAGAAGCAGAAAAACGCGCTTTAGCCAAAAAAGCAGAAGCAGAAATGACCCAAATGGGGGCAGAGGCACAAGCAGAAAAGATGCGCCTTGCTGGCAAGAAGACTACGCAGATAGGAGCAGAAACATCAGCAGAAGCAAAAGCAGCTAGGGCTACTGTTGGAACTGAGCGGGAAGCATCTGACGTTGGCAAAACCCTGAGAGACAAAATCACTGGCTTGTTTGGCGATATTGCGGAAAAACGCTCTGCCGAGTACAAGGCACAAAAAGCCATACGGGATGCTGCTGTTGCAGAAAAAGAAGCAGCAGGCGAATTGGTTAAAAACATGCCGGAGTACAAGGCATTGCTTTCTAACCTTAGAGACAAGTTGTTGATTGGCGCAGAAGCTCAAACACAAAAGACTGCACCTGTTACAGAGAAGGGTGTGCTACAGGCATACCAAAACATCTATGACGCTGTGAGTGCCCGCCGTGTTCAAGTTGGGGTAAATGAAGAAGGCAATCCGATATTCAAAACCTTTCCCACATCCTTTGATGCTTTGGACGATGTGCGCCGCCGCTTGGGTGACGTTGCGTTTGGCAAAGAAGTAGAGGGCTACAGCGCCATTGGTGCGGACATTGCCAGAACCTACTACGCCAAGATTAGCGAAATCCAATCCAAGTTTGCTGGTGAGTCGCACGATGCTTTGCAAGGCGGCTACGAAATGGCATCCAGGCTGCTGGACAAGTACAAGTCCAAAGCTGGCAAGAAGACTACCGCAGCGGACAGGTTTGACCCTACACGGTTTGCCACTGACCCAGCGTCTCTGCCAAACACCTATTTCAGCAGCCAGCAGTCTGTCAAAGACTTGCTAGAGCTAACTGGCAACGACAGGAACTTTGTCCTCAAGGAGGCTTCTGATTTCACTGCCAGACAGTTGCGAGACAAGAACGCTGCTGGTGTGAAGTCCTGGTTGAACTCCAACAGCGATTGGCTCACTGCTTTGCCGGAAGTCAGAAGCAAGGTCGCTTCATACCTCCAGACGCTAGAAAGGGCAGAGCGAGTTGCTGGCAAGACCACCAAGGCCGCGCAAGTTCTAGAGGCGAAAGAGCCTACCGTTTTGCGTACTGGAGAACAAGCAGTTACCGCCGCAGAGAAAGAGGCGGGCAAAATAACAGCAGAGGCAGAGAAGCGAGTCAAAACCATCCTGGGTGACTCCAACCCTGCCCGCCGTGTACGGGAAATCATCTTGGGCGGCAAGCCTTCTGAGTGGGCAGAGGTTGGCCCTATCCTGGCTGCAAACCCACAAGGCAAGCAACTGATAGCTGAATCTGTCCAACAAATCATGGCAGACCGTGCATCCACAGGGTTGACCAGTTCTATCGTGGCTTTTCGAGAAGATGTGGCTCCCAGCCTAAAAGCTGCTGGCCTCATGTCAGACGCGCAGTTGTCCACGCTAGAAGCTCAATTGCAGTCGATAGCCAATTCCGCTATTGGTGAGCCTGCCAAACTGACCATGTTGCAACGCACAATTAAAAACGCTATTTTGGGTGTCACGGCTCAACCAGCAGGCTCAATGATTTTTGGAGCCGCTGGTGCTGGCAAGTCTCTGTACGATGTAATTAACAAAAAAGATTCTCCGGCATCTGCCGCACCGAGGTTTAGATAATGAGCAAGAAAGCAAAAGGCATCAACCCCGAGTTGGAGAACGCCATCAACAAGATGATGAAAGAAATCATGGCTGACACCACGGCGACCATCACCGATAAAATGCGGGTGCTAGACCGCGCTCTAAAGCTAGAGCAACTCAAGATGAAGGACGCTGACTCCGAGTGGGGTAGCGGGTTTGGGTTAGACGATGATGACGATAAATGATAAGATGATTACCTCACAACTAGAGGGTAACCGTCATGGATGCAACATCTATCATTCGCCTAGCGTTAGGGGTCATCTCCGACCGCTTGATAACTATCGCCGCTCTGCTTACGTCGTTTGGCCTTGGGTGCTGGACGATGTGGGGCATGGGCTGGGAAAGAGTGACAACACTGGCAATTTATGTGATATTCGCGTATCTTCTCGTAACTGCAAAGGAGAAACCTAATGGTAAGCTACCCCAAAACCCCGAGTAAGCGCAACACCCAGCGCGACCACGACATCAACCAGCAGCCTTCTTCGGCTGTGCGTCCTCCTATCCCACGGGATGCTACCGCGCACATGACTCGCTGGGAGCCAGGACAGTTGCCCAAAGGTGGCTACCGCGCCATCATTGATTTCTCCGGCACGCCAGAGTACGACACCAAGCACAGCCCAACATCCGGCGGTGGAAGCAAGGTGTACTGATGGCTGCAAACATTCCTTTCCAGGCTCAGGGAAAGACGTACAAGGCTAATGTCACCACTTCCAGCCAGACGTTGACACTGACGGCTGACAGCCCTTGCAATCAGATTTGCGTGGCTAATCACCAGCCTACTGGCTCTGGTGGACAGCCTGTGTACTTTGTTCTGAGTGCTAACTCCAGCGTGACTTGCACTGTGCCTGCTAACGCCAGCCCACAATACGCTTTGGTGTCTGTGCCTGGTACTGTCAAGGTGTACACCGTGCCCTACCAAATTAGCTCCACTCCTATCTACGTTGCGTTTATTGGAGAGGCTGCTTCTGAGTGCTACTTCACCCCTGGCGAGGGATTGTAGAAATGGATGAAGCAGGCAAACATATTCCTGCTGGTCTTTGTGGGCGGCATCCTTTGGGGTGCTACCGCCAAGAAGGAATGCAGCGTATCTGACTTTGCCAACATAGCGTATTCCATACACAATCCGAAAGAGCGCCATGAAAGAATTGTTGAGTGGTTGGATGACTCAGGTTCAAGCTGCACTAAAGAGCAGTTGGCTACGATTTACAACAATCTGGCGCAAGCAGTAGGCACTGCCGACACTATTGCTATCAGGACAAAGATAGAGAAGCTGTACGAAAGGGCAAAGTGATGGAGCCAAAAGACAGATTGATTTACATGGTGACCATGATGGTGACCGCTACTCTTTGCTCTGTGGTTGTTGTCCTTATCGGTGCGCTAGTCCACGGCCTGTTTGTCAAAGAAGTGGACAACACCAAGATTTTTGAAATCATTGGCCCAGCATTCCAGACCATCGTCGGTGGACTCATCGGATGGCTGTCTGGCCTGAAAGTTGGTAGCCACATGGATGAAATCAAAGCAGGAGAAGTAAATGGCTGATGACCTCTTATCCTCTCTCAATCCCGTCAATGCGCTATTCAAGATTGGTAGCCAAGTCATTGACCGAGTTTGGCCTGACCCTGAGAAAGCTGCGGCTGCAAAGCTGGAACTGTTCAAAATGCAGCAGAACGGTGAACTTGCAGTCATTGCGGGGCAAATGGAAATCAACAAAGCAGAGGCAGCAAACCCCAGCATTTTTGTGTCTGGTTGGCGACCAGGCATAGGTTGGGTGTGCGGCGCAGGCTTTGCCGTGCAGTTTGTTGTTGGCCCTCTTGCTGAGTGGGGTAGTGCTATCTACGGTCACCCTGTAAAGTTCCCTCAGATGGATATGGGTACGATGATGCCCCTCATGTTGGGAATGCTTGGCTTGTCCGGCATGAGGACTGCTGAGAAAATCAACGGCGTAGCAGCAAAATGATTAACTCTCGCAGCCTAGATGACCTAGCACCACCCGCCAAGCAGCGGGCAGAAGCCTTTATCACAGCCGCCAAGGCCAAGGGCATCGACTTGCTGGTGACCTCTACCTACCGCGACAACGAAAGCCAAGACGCGCTGTATGCACAAGGACGCACCGCCCCTGGGAACATTGTCACCAGAGCCAAAGCTGGGCAGTCCTGGCATAACCACCGATGCGCCCTGGATGTCGTTCCGCTGGTCAACGGCAAGGCTATTTGGGATGACCAGGCTATCTGGAAGCAAGTGGGCGAGATAGGCAAGTCTTGCGGTCTGGAATGGGCTGGTGATTGGAAGACATTCAAAGAGTACCCACACTTCCAGTACACAGGTGGCCTGACCTTGGCCCAGCTACAGCAAGGAGCAAAGATTGCCTAAAAAGAATGTGAAGCTCTCTGTTGGCAGGGGCGAGAAGCTATCTGTGAAGAAGGGTGGAGGACTGACAGCAAAAGGCCGGAAGAAGTACAACCGCGCCACTGGCAGCAACCTCAAGGCTCCTCAGAAGTCTGGGCCACGCCACAAGTCTTTTTGTGCCCGCAGCAAAAGCTGGACGGGTGAGCGCGGCAAGGCCGCACGTAAACGCTGGGGATGCAGATGAAAACACCGAAAGCAAAGCGCGGGCTGTACTACAACATCAACAAGCGCAGGAAAGCTGGATTGCCAGCCAAGAAGCCAGGGCAGAGGGGTTACCCTACCGCCAAGGCTTTCAAGCGTGCTGCCAAGACTGCCAAGCGTTAAGGCGCAGGCAGCAGGCCACCTTCAAACAAGTAGCTGCCAAGATGCCCCAGGCGCACCCACGGTGCTGCCCAGACCTTGTAGCCATTCTTCCTAGCCACATAGCAGAAGTGGTAGTCCTCTGACAGCAGTCGCTCTGTCTCTGGCTCAATACTGCAAGCAAAGTATTCCACGATACGGTCTGACCCCATAGTGCCGTTGATGACTGTGACATCGTTGACGTAGCTGGACACCTTGTCTTTCAATCCTTCCAGCACTTCCCGCTTGATAAGCATGAACCCTGTGCCGCCGTTCCAAATTTCAACAGGCTTGTTCTCCGGCACGGTCACAGAGCCTGTGTAGTCCACAAGGTTCACAACCAGGCTGCCAGTGCGGGATGCCAGCTTGTTGACCTCCACGCCCTCTTTGACGGCCTTCTCGACCCCATGCCAGTTGATTTCTTTCTTGGGGTAGATGCCGCAGATGATGTCTACGTCAGCGTGAACCATCGGGGGGATGTGTGCTGGGTCAAATTTGATGTCTGCGTCTATGAACATCAGGTGGGTGCAGGGTGTTTTTAGGAACTGGTGAACCAGCGCATTCCTGCCCCGCTGTATCAGTGACTCATTAAACATGCTGGAGAAGGACATGTCCCACCCGCACTGCTTCATCACGTTGGTCATAGCAATAAGGCTGTTGGTGAAGTAGCCGCTGCACATGCCACCATACATAGGGGTAGCTACAAAAATGTGTGTCTTCTTTTCTTCTGTCATAGGTTCTTTCTGTTTATCTATTGCCATAGCCCTTTTAGCTGGAAATCCACCGCCCCACATCCCCTGCCGCTTGGCAAGGTCATCAAACGCTTCATCTTCTTCATTTTTCATGTTATCAACCACCATACAAATGAGCCGATACAGGCAACCAACAGGGTAAATAAGAATATGGCAACCGCAGTCAATATCAGGTCGCCAAACAAGTCTTCATCAGAATCATGTTTCATTGCAACTCGCTTTCTGGCCTCTGCATCCAGGCCACAGCGTCCATAAAGCCCTGCTGGTAGGCTTCTCTCAGGAGACGTCTAATATCCTCAAAACCCACTTCTTTGTGACGCTCGACTTCCTCCACCCCCAAATTTGTATTTTCCATCCTGCTTCCCTCACTTTCGGTAAAAGGTCACTAGCCATAATCTTTTTCAAGCGGTCAGAGACACCGCTGGCAGTTGCCTGCACAGCCAGAGTCTCATCCCGTTTGATAGCCAGGATGTCGATAAACCCGAAAAGGTCTTGTCGTATCCTGGCGTGTGGGTTCCACTTCTCCACTATCGCTACTGTGTAGCCCTGCTCTCGCAGGACTTCTAGCGTGCGGCTGGTGGGTGATTCCTTTGCCATCAGAACTTCTTATCTAATGTTTTTTCGTAATGCTGGGGGTGTGCCAATGTCTTTGCGCTTTGGCAACGGCAGCAATATCTACCTTCAAGAAGTCATTTAAGCCTAGTGCTACTAGATGCGGTTTGTCCCCGCTATCTTCTAGCATCCTCTGCTCACCACGCTTGATTAACCACTGCGTGATGTCTTTTTCTTTAAGAGAGTCCAGTTCTTCTTTAGTCATAATCTTTAATCCTTTGTCATCAGAAGGGAAGGTCAGAATCATCGTCCTGCCCTCTGCGGGGCGGGGCACGGCGGTAGGCAGGGGTGACCTCTACAGGTGCGTCCTGCTCTTGCTTCTTACGCTTGAGCCAGTTGTCCTCTTTCAACGACAGCAGGGTGTTGCCCTGTAGAGTGTTCTTGAGCCACATAGCCAGCTTCAGCTTCTCGCCAGCCTTGTAGTCCATCTCTAAGACAATGAAGCCCTTGTAGTCCGGCCCTTTGTCGGACTTCTTCTCTGTCTCCCAGTAGGCCACTCCTGACCCTGGCATCTCGCGGTGAGCGTTACTCATAGTGTCTTCTCCAAAGGTAAAACGTAATCCAACATATCCAAGTTGCAAGCCTTAAGGCCATCCAGCTTGGCAGCCTTCTGCAAGGCATCCATCTTGACGCTGGCCTTTATGCGCTCTGCCATGTCGTGGTAGGCATCCAGCCACTCTGCTTCTGTGTGGAACGCAGCGTAGGGTTCATCACTGTTGGGCACGTAGAGCTTAAAAGCCCCGTCAGACTCCACAACCAAACTCTCAGCAGCCACAGGCTCCACAACCTCTGCCATGCCCATGTCTTTAGGCTTGGGGATTTCCTCTATCTCTTCTGCGGTGTAGGTTCCCACCACACAGCCTGGATACACAGTGCGGATGCCTTCTGAGATACAGCGGGCACGCAGCATGGCGCGGGGATAGTTCTTCCAGTTGTCCTTCCCCGTGAGTCCGATGCTCTTAGCTTGGGCAAACGTCCAGGTCAGCTTCAGAGAGCCGCCCTGCGGGTGCGAGAACGTCCCTGTGACCTCTGCGTCTGTGTAGACATCCCACTGCACTTTCCCGCCAGCATTCTGGAAACGGGCAAGCATGGCATCTGCTTTCAGCGTAGGACGGCCTTGGATTACATGGTAATCACGGGCAGCGATAGCAGGGTGCATACCCTCTGCCTGTGCTATCAGCATGAGGGCGAAAGCCTCTTCTGTGGTCTTCATGCCAAACATCTTGGACTTGGCTATAGCCCCCGCCATCTTCTCTATATCTGCCACTGGCACTAATGCGTTGGTCATGATGCTTTCTCCATTTCAATTGGTTCGCATACAAGGTTGGGAAACATCTCATCGATCTGATCCACCATCATAAATTCTTTATCAGTTAATTCAGGAATAATAAATATTCCAAAATAAGCATCAAGCCATTTGCATTTCATCATCCCTTTGGGAAAGTATGCATAGAACTCAGCAGTGTCAAACTCATTCTTCTCTGCCCATTTTTGGCATTGGTAAAGGTTCATGCTTGCTCTCCTTTTGGCTTGCGCCCTGGTTTAGCGCGGGGTGTCCCGTCCTTCCTAGCCCCGTGCGGGTGCGTAAGGCTGTCTATGCGTTGGGTAAGGACATCCACTTGATAACGCATATCTGACCGCAGAAAATCTATATTGCGTTTCATGGTGTCTAGCTCTTGCCGCAACTTGTCTTTCTCATCTTGAAAAAATAACATGGTGAACCTCACTTCAAAAGAAAACGGCGTGAGCCTGGGGATGACACTGTGAACTGGCGGTAAACGTCCGGCATGGCACTGGCGAACAGCTTGCTGTCGAACTTCATGCTAGGTTTGGCAGACTTCCAAGTAGCCAACACCCGCCCGTCTACTGTGACCAGCGTGTCGTTGTCTGCTAGGTAACCTTGCAGCATGGTGGCTAGTTGGTCTTCCTGGGCCTCCAGAGCCTTTATTTGGGCTTTGATGTTGCTGAGTACCGCCGCAGCCTGTTCTACGCTCTGCGAGGCCGTCTTCATCCCTTCCTGCGATACAGGGTAGAGTGCCCGTGCCTGGTCGCTAGTCTCCGGCGGGAGGGCTGTTCCTGCCTGCACATGCGCCCACAGCTTTGCCATCTCCTGCACGTGGGCCTGTTTCATCTCCTCAGTAATATCCTTCCGAATGAGTACAAACTCAGCACCACCAAATAGCACGGCAAGATATACAGTTTCGACACCGAATACCGTGGCCTCATGCACAAGTTGAGCCATATCCGCAGCTGGTAACAGCCCAGCATCACTGTCAAATTTAGAACGTGTTCCCGCGTTGTAGTTCTTAGCTTCCACCAAAAATGCTTGACCATCATTACCCCTTCCAACAAAGTCAAAGTGAGATTTGAGCCACGGCTCTGTCTTGTGCGTGTAGGCATCCTCTATCTTGGTCAGCTCCACGCCCAGCTTCTGCTGTGCCAGTTGCCCGATAACGGGTTCCATGACATGGCCCATTTGGACAGCTTCCACTTGGGACAGGTCTGGGCGTTCCATCTTGCCCTGCTTTATGAGGATGGCTTCGTTAGCCTTGCCTTGGGCGGCTAGGCGGCTGTCGCCTGACCACCAGGCAGAGTTGCGGGTTTCGGGTGAGAAATCAGACATGGGACACCGCCTTTTCTTCGTAGTTATTGCCGTATTCCCCGCACTTGCCGCTGCCGTTCCCACGGGAAATAAAGCAAAACGGCATACTGGAGCGCATAAGAATGCCAGTGATTAAGGATGGGGATTGGTTGTAAGAACACCGCGCATATTGGTGTTCTGGGTCATTCTCCGCAGGGGAGAAATGCTTGCAGTTGATGCAGTATTTTGTTGACATGTGAGAACTTTCATTAAGGGGCAGGGGCTTGCGCCCCCGCCAGGTTGGTTAAATCAGCCCGTATATGGGCGTTGCTTCGTTGATGTGTGCCGCCTCCTGGAGGTACTTCGGCAACTTGCTGTAGGCCTTCTTAGCCTCTTCCTCTGTCTTAAAGTCCAGCTTGCCCTTGGCGTTGTGCTTGAGGTCAAACTGAAGCTGTTTCAGAGTGCTTCGGTAGTCATCTCCTGAGAGCTTTTCCTTCAACTTGTAAGAGTTGATTTGCAAGACCCAGTATGGCTTTCCTGTTGTAAACATGGTGGAACTTCCTTTAGATGTTAATGAACTAAATGCAAGACACTATCGCCTTACACCTAATATTATACACACATAATGGACTAATCATATAGGGGTTTACCCTTAGATTGTGTAAAGTTATTGTAAAGTTGTTGGGGTTCTAGGCCTTCTTACGGCTGGGTCTTCCTTTCTTTTTCCTAGTGCTTCCCTCCAGTATTTCTTCTGGAGTTCGGATAGCGGTATCCCTGCTGCTTCTTTGTCCTGTAGGCGAAATGCCCATTCTTTATAGCCCTGGTGTTGCATGGTCTCTCTCTCATCTAGTTACTAGGTATAGGTTCCCCAAGGGTGATAAGCCGATACTTATCGTCCCTCGCCCATGTGGGCGCACTTGTTATTAGCGTCCACACTAGCGCACCCATAAGGCTGCTATTCATTCGGTAGGGGTCTTGTCTCACCATGTCCCCCTGCCTTACCCAGTGCCTAGCAGACAGCCTGGGCGCACGCGTGGGGTGAACACGGTACGGTCTTTCATGGGTTCAGCCGATACAAGCTAAAGCTAACGCGCCCTGACGGCTGCGTGTAGAGACATAAAAAAAGCCGCTTACAACTGCCCCGTCGTAGTTCCCCATAACGGGGCGAGGCATGTGTAAACGGCTTTCATGTGTTGACTACGACGACAACGGGCGCATCATAACATCAACTTCTAAAAGCCTGTCAAGAACTTAAAGTTGTCAATGAGTATCAAAGCCTCTCTGTAATTCTCAACCGCTTTTTTGGAATCTTCGTCTGTCTCATCTTCCAATTCGTTGATGCTGTCTTGAAACCAAAAGGCAGCCATGTCCATCACATCATCAAGGATGAGGCGATTACCCTGTGAATCTTCCAGCTCTCGGAGCATTTTTGTGTGTATCGTCATGTCAGTGCTCCAGCCAGGTAACCACTAGGGTTAACCCTATCATGACAATGCCCACGATTGTTATCACATAGTCCCACTCATCCCCGTGCGGGTCATGCTCCCGCCACTCAGGGGCGCGGGGGAATGCTTCCTGGAGGGTGCGCGGGTGCTTGCGCGTGGTGTGGTTATGGTCGGTCATGCTGTTTTCTCCTGTTGGGTTATTGCTTGCCACTCTCTCTCTTGCCGTCCGCTACGGGACTGCACTGTCTCGCCAGTAAGGCCCACAAGGCCAAGCCTACGCATCTCCGGCAGCCGTCTAGCCACCTGGGACGGGTCTAATCCAGCCAGGGCCGCTATCTCATCCTTACCCATCGGCCCCCAGCCCGCGAGGGCATCATGGATAGCTTTGTAATGGCTTTCTGCTGTGGTCACCTGGGCAGCCGCCAGGTGGGACGTTAGCGGGTCATGCGTGCGTGCGCGAGGGAATACGTATCCTCCGGCGGTCATGCTGTCACCTCACGATTCACAATCTTGGTGACAATGTTGGTGATGTTCTGCCTGTCATAAGTAAGCAGATTACCCACGGCCTCCAGGACTACACCATTGAACTCATTTTGCAGGGCCACGGCCTCACCACTGCTATGGTTCCAGGCGGCATGATGCCAACGTGCCTCTGCCTCCATAATGGCCTCTAGGTCTTTTCTGGTGAGTCTGCTGAGATAGGCAGACAGAATGCGTGCATGTTCTGATACGTTCATTTCTGATTCCTCTTAGTGAGTGACGATAACGGCAACAGGCGAACCCGTGTAGCGGAGTTGCACCGTGTAGCGTCCGAACCCTGTACGCTTTACGTCGAAACGCTTGCAGTTCAGATTACCGCGAGAGTTGCGACACGCACGCAGATAGTGCGCGAGATAGGCACGCGATTCGGTGGTGGCGAATTGTGGTTCGTCTGCAAAGTAGAAAAGGCCTGCTGTTTTCATTTTGGAACTTCCTTTTATGGTTAATGGCTTGCGATAGTGCAAACCCGTAAGCCCCAACCCGTGAGGCTTACAGAGTGCGCTAAATCTTAGTGAGAATCCACACCTTGACGGCAAAGATGATGGCAACAACTGCTATAGCCACAAGAATTTCTGTATCGCTCATGGTGCTCTCCTTACTTAGATTCGAGCCAATAGAAGAGCGGAGCGGCAAGCATGGATAACATGCCAACGATAAACAATGGCGTGATGTCTTCGCCAATGCAATATGCACACAACACGGCAACGAAACAGAGTAGCGTCTTCGCTACATAGAACCAGGTTATCGAATAGTCTTTCATGGTGGAACTTCCTTTAAAGAGTGCCTACTAGGTTAGTAGGTGAGAGAAGTATAACACTAGAATGCTATTCTGCAATAGAGACAATCTCAGTAATTGACACCGCACTATTGTTGTGAAACACCTGTTGTTAGTCTAAAGGTCTAGTAACCTAGATAGATGTATACTAGTAATTCATTAGGGGTATTTAGGTGTTTAGTTACTAGTCCTGTTCTGTTCACCTGGCATGGATTCTGAGTAGACTGCAACATCCCGTTCCCTGGCCCACCAATAGGGGTACTGCCTAGCCTGCCTGCCGCACTAGTCATTACATGCTGCACCTGGTGCACCATGCTATCCCCTAGCCTGCACCTAGCCTGCCTGTAGCTGCCTGCACTGCCTGTAGTCTCTTAATGGGAAAGGGCCACACTGCCTGCCTGCGCTGCGCTGCACCCTGCCGCCTGCCCCATGCGATGGGTTTCAATACCTCTGTGGGTGTGCACCCAACTCTCCGTCCCCCCCAGAAA
>Ga0209085_1001523_pt1 | contig 14224 bp, 11 predicted proteins | sample C_131016_EF_Meta_FD_187310 | JGI IMG/M metagenome (GOLD analysis project Ga0209085, IMG submission 187310) | Freshwater microbial communities from Lake Croche, Canada to study carbon cycling - C_131016_EF_MetaG (SPAdes) (version 2) | ecosystem: Environmental > Aquatic > Freshwater > Lake...
GCTTGGAACGAATCAATAACGATCAGATCCATTCCATCCATAAAGGACAGGATCTTATTGAACTTAGACTCATTACAGATACCAACGTCATCGATACCAAGTCGACGGCAGCTAAACGCAACCTGATGAATAGACTCTTCAGCGCTAATATAACCAACGTTCTTACCATTCCTAGACATACCGTCAAGGATCTGAAGAACCATCGTAGACTTACCAACACCGGCCTTCGAGGACAAGGTAGTACAAGAACCCGGGAGAATACCCCCACCGAACATCTCATCAATCTCAGGAATATTTGAACGAATACGACGAAAGTAGATCTCAGGGATCTGAACGTCCTTAACAGCGGTAAATGAAGTGGATACGATATGATTAAGTTTCATGTTATTATTATGGTGGAATTGAAAAGGAATTACAAGCTTAAAGCTTCTTAAACTTTCCTTCAGCGGACTTCAAATCTTGGAACGTCCAACCTGCAATTCCCCACTGTGAGGTTCCTGGATAGGCTTCACCGGGGGGAATCTTCTGCCCTCCAAGTTCGTAACCGTTGTGCTTACTGATCTTAACAACTTCAAAGGAAACACTATCTTGTCCCTTCCTTGATTGCTCAAAGATTGCCTTCATCCCGTCACGCTTAATCTGCTTGTAGTTAAATCCCTTTTTATTGAACGTTTTAGGTATTGTCTTCATGATTCTCTAATAGTATAGATTCTTTACAGGGAACGCAAGCTTATTTCCCGTTTATTTCAAGAGCGCGTTGAATAAAAGCGTCACCTAATGCAATAGTAACCCCTTCAACCCCAAGTTCCTGGCGAACTTCGGAAGGTGTCTTTCCTGCCTTTAACAGTGTGAGAGCGTCTCTACAGATATAATGCTTAAGGAACTCTTCCTTTGAACCTGCTACCTTAGCTTTCTCTTCTAGATATTGGTTATTAGTCGGTCTGGTACGCCCGGTGACAATACAAGTAAGTACGAAAGGGTCTTTTGCTAAAGACTTTTTAAATCGTTTATTAATTTCTGCTATATCCATCATATTTTGATATTATGAAATTGTTAAAAATAATGCAATTAAAATATTGAAAAAAAGAGACCGGCTCCTAAGTTATAGCAGCCGGTCTCCTCTTTGTTCAGCTATGATTAAGCAACGGTGATGTCGTTGGTAATCAGGGCGCGGCGAAGATCGCGAGCGTCCACGCGCTTGACAGTACGGCTGTACTGGTTAGCACGGTTAAGAACGCGGGCCTTCTTAACGGTGAAGGAACCATTGCGGTTACGCTCCATCGTGACGAAGAACGTCTTCGGGCGAAGATTCTTGTTATCGTAGTTCATTGTTATTTCACCTCCTTTCTTTTTGGTTTCTCAATAGTGGTTGCTAGTTTTTAGTAATCCACTATTAAATTTTAAAATTTTCTGGAAGAGTAATCTCTTCAGGGTTCGGGAGCATAAAGCTATCGGTCTTAGCCTTCCTACTCTCAGACTTACGACGATAGCCCATAAGAAAGTGCTTCCCATCGTTTGTGCTCTTAATAATTGGTACCAGGCGACCTTTCTTGATCAACTTCTGGATGCTAGTTACGGACATTTTTCCCATATGATTTTTTGATATTACAGACTCTTTAAAAGTATGCAAGAAGAACCTTTAACATACATCTCCATTAGATTCAATCTTTTGCTCTTCATATGGAGCAACCCTACGACGATAGAATTCGAGCTTACAACCTTCAAGAGCGCCAATAATATCATTGAATGTTTGATAACATGAACCGTTATCTTCAATGTAGTCCTGACAAATCATAGTAAGAGCGTAGTTGAGCTCTCCTGCTGAATGCATTTCTGGAATATTGCAGAACATGTCTGTAAACTTAGCACGATCCTGTTGGTTAATGTAGGGCATGTTCCTAATATGAATGACAGATAGAGAAAAATCAAGCTTGAATTATATTTTAGCATATATAATATAACAAATCATGAAACGCGCTAAGGTTAAAAAACTTCCAAAGCAAACTAAAACAGTTAAGCCTGATGTAGATGACGGCAAGCCAAAGAGCAGGGTTATGTCCTGTGTTGTCACAGGGCTCGAACGTCGGGTATCAAAGCTCGGTGTTGCTAAGGGTATTAAGAAGTTTGGAGATTTGCATGCTTTTATCGAGCATTATATAAGCAATGAAGCTAAACGTTTACTCAAACAGCGAGTTTCTCCGGAAGAAGTACAAAAACAGCTACGACCCGATAACAAAAAGCCATTCTCTATTGATAAGCAAGTTCTTGCACGTCTTAAGCTTCTTAAAAAACCTAGAAACAAAAAACTAACAATAGAAGAGGTTCAGCAAATTTCTGTTAAATGGGTTCCTAAGGAGCCAAAATCCTATCCCTCGAAAGAAGCGTATATTATCGATAACACAAAGAACGGCTCCTGCATTGCCCCTCAGCTTTTCTTAGACTCTGATCGCTGTTGTGATCATTGTCAGTATACAAAGCACTGTTTATCTACAGCGAAGACGTTCTCCAAACGTTATAAAGCAGCTTAGTACCCTTCATACGTTTTAGAATACTTTACATACCGCTGGTGTCCGTCGTTGTTACTATTTTGAATAACAGGAGTTGGTGTTTTTCTTTCATAACGAATAGTAAAGACAATTATAATATCACCTACTTCCATTAGAAAAGCTAACAGAAAGCAAACAAGAGCTGTAACGTCTCTATTCAATAATGCATCAAAAGAAACTTTAATAATATTATCTGTTCCGATAATCTTCACGGGTGTAAACTTTGTATTAAGTGTCGAGGCAATTGATGAGATAAGACTATTTGCATCAATAACAGCTAATTCTAATTCTTTAAAGTTTGCTGTTTCTTCTATATGCTTTTTACACGCTATGATCTTATCGCCTAATAGCTTATTTGATGTCTCAAGAGCTTGTTGTTTCTCCGCTGTTTCCTGATCAATGGCATCACTTTGTTTTTTTAGCTCAGTTTTTGATGCCTGGAGTTCAATATCGGATTGAGCTTGAAGTTTACGGACTTGAGCTTGAAGTTCTTTAGATTTTGGCCCGTCTCCTGCCTTACTTCTAACCCCTTGACGCTCATCAATTACTTCTTGGTTTACATCCTCTATTTGCTGCTTTAATTCTGTGGTTTTTGATAAAAGGCTTTTTTCAACTGTTGCTTTTTTATCTCGTCCTTCATTATTAATTTCAATTTGCTGTGTTTGTACAGCCTTCTTACTCTCAGCTTCAAAATATGAAAGAGTATCAGCAATTTGCACCTTGCTAGCTTTTAAACTATCCTGTACACCGGTCTCTGAGTATAGGCCAGCAAAATCAAAAATCGTAGGAAGAAGACTTAAAAATAAACTCAATGCTGCAGCCTTAATGGGAAATTCCTTCCTACCAAAGAGCATGATTTTTACACAATACGGGAGACCTACAACAGCGAAACTAGCTAAACCTATTAAAATCCAATGCCAGGTAATTAAAATAACATTAAGAGCGTGAAAGGCAAAGCAATAGGCAACAAAAATAATAAACCAATAGATAATATCAATGATTACAGCAGCAGATTTGTTATTTGTGTTAAAACCAAAGATAGTATGATACTGAGGTAAGACAGTATTTTCTGTAACAGCTTCTCGCTGAAATAATCTTCTTAAAAACTCCACGCTATTATTTAATAGAAGCTAAAATAAAGCGTAAGTCTTCCTTGAAGCTTTGAACCTGTGTATGAAACACAAAATCCAAGATCGATAAGATCATTCTCATATTCGCACCGGCTATGGGTACGTATATATTTATTCTTTCGCTATTAAGTATTCTAGTCCCTGTTTATTTCATAGATTTACCCATAAATAATTTCGATCATGTCCGACAACGCACGGTTTCATAATAAACTTCATAGAAAGAATCATCATACGAGAACTACAGATGGTTATCCTGATTCTGCAACAGATCCTATTGCTTCTCCTGCAGAGCCATTTCAAGGAACTTTTGTCGTAGATGGCGATATCAGTGCATCGGGTGCAATTTCAACAATTTACTACACGCTCTCTAACATCAGTATACCTACACCGGTTTTATCAGCAAACGTAGGCTTTCAACCGACAAACTCTCTTATTGTTCAATTATCAGGTACAAAATATGCTATTCCTATTACTCTTGTCGGTAATAAGACATTTAGCGGATCGACCTCTGGAGTTAACTCTCTTTCTGCATATCCCACTTATTTAAATGATGTTCTTGTAATAGGAACTCTATCAGGTAAAGATAGTGTTAACTGGAACAGTACATACACAACGGTGTCTGGTAATAGTGCTTATTGGAATGGTGGTAATAGTGCGTATACATCTGTACAGGGTAATAGTGGAAAGTGGGCTAGTAGTTACACAACTGTTAATACAAATAGTGGGCAGTGGTCAAGTAGTGTGTTAGTAAATGCGTATGTAACCACAAATAGTGCAACATTTGATAATAGCTATAATGTTGCAACGTTTGCAAAACTATCTGGTCAGGCTTATACCTACTTCAGCAATACTTCCTCTATACAAGCTGTATCAACGGCTGGTAAGAGTATTGGTCAATACGCCGGAGCGCTTGCAGGTGTGTGTAACACTGCATCAGGATATGCTTCTTTGATTGCTGGCGGTGGTAACAATACATCTTCAGGTAGTTATTCTGTAGTTGTCGGCGGTGCTGGAAATAATGCTCAGGGTAACAGTAGCGGTATACTCGGTGGATTCCGTAATAGCATCTCTGGGGTTAATTCTTTTGCTATTGGATCAAATCTTGTATCTGATATATCAAATTATACATTTGTTAATAATCTATCGTCACAAAATAATATTTATGGCGGTAACACATATGTTGACTTTCTTGATGTAAGTCCAGGCAACATCGGTACCCCGCTCACAAATACCCGTGCGCAGTTCTTCTCCAACACTGCAGGGTTTACTCAGGTTAACCATCAAAACTTTAGTAATAATTATAATGCATCAACTGATATTGTTGTTACAGCAGATAACGGTAACGATACAAGCAATTACCTCGACATGGGTATTAATAGTAGCACATACAGCAATGCTACCTACGAAATTACCGGTCCTAATGATGCATATATTTACACACAGACTTGCAACCTTACAATTGGTACAGCAGGGACAGCAGATCTTATACTCCACACCGGTGGTACGCTTGCGGCTAACGAGCGCGTAAGAGTTACAGCTTCAGGTTATGTAGGAATTGGTACAACATCACCTCAGCAAAAACTTACTATCGTCGGTGATGTTTCAGCATCAGGTAACATCTATTATAATAATACTGTTTATTCCTTTGGTGCTGGTACAAAGTCTATAGTACCTACAAATGGTAATAACACATCATCAGGCGATTATGCAAATATACTCGGTGGACAGTACAATGTTGTGCAAGCTGTTGGAGCGGTTGTCGGCGGTGGCTATGGTAATATAGCGGCTGACAGCTGTACAAGCGTACTTGGTGGTTGTAATAATATTGCATGCTATCAAGGTTCAATTATTGGTGGTGGTTCAAATAACAGAACATTTTCCGATTATGGTAGTATTGTCGGCGGTAGTGATAATATAACTAACTGCTATAGCTCTATCGGCGGTGGTTATTGTAATAATGCTTCCGGTCCATTTTCTGTAATTGGTGGTGGTTGTAATAACATTATCGCTTGTGAATACAGTGTTATAGGTGGAGGTTTTAACAACATCAATAATGGTTGTAATAGCTTTATTGCAGGTGGTTCAAATAATATAATTAACGGTAATATTACAAATACATTTGTATTAGGCTCTAATTTAAATGCTTTATGTAGTAATTATACGTACGTAAATGGTATTATTTCTGATAGTGATATCAATGCTGCTGTAATAAAAGCATCAGATGGTATTAGTAGTGCGTGTATGTTTACACAGTATTTGAGTGCTGATAGCGCAGATTTTTATAGTATCGGCGTTTGTGACATCTATATTACAAGAAATGCTTTTATAAATAGCAATCTTGATGTTACAGGACAATACCTATCTGCAGGTATTGATTTATATGATATTTTCTCAAGTTCAAGCGGTGATCCTGCTGTTAATAGTATTGTTTATGCAAATAGTGCTAGTTGGATTAACACGAGTAGTGTTGTTCAGACATATAGTGCAGCATGGTCAACAGGTGGATTTGTTGTAGATTCAGGTGTAAGAGCTCTAACTGGTAACTGGGAGAATACATATAGCAATGTTTATACTAATAGTGCGAGTTGGACTGATATTGGTACATTTGTTAGCTCTAATAGTGCATCGTGGGGTTCTGGTGGTGTTCCATACGATTTAGGAGTTAGAGCTATATCAGGTAATTGGCAGAATACATACAACACGGTAAATACTTTAAGCGGTACATGGGGAGGGGGGTCTGGTATTGATACGGGTGTTAGAGCTATAACAAGTACGTTTGTCACATATGCCTCTGCTAATAATAAATTTTTACCGCTGTCAGGCGGTACAGTAACAGGAATAATATCGTCTAATAGAACAATATATGCTAGTGTACTTACCGCTACTAATATATACGGTAACGGATCAGGTATAACTGGTATCATTACAAGAGCTGTATCTGCAATTGGTAATGGGTCTTCAACTACATACAATTACTCACATAATTTAAATTCCCGTGATGTTATAACACAAGTCTATGACAATACTACATACGCTGTTGTTTATCCATCAATAACAAATACAACAACCAACAGTGTAACGATTACGTTTGCATCAGTCCCGGCTTTAAATGCCTATAAAGTAGTTGTAATCGGATAAATATTTCTATATGCCTGTTAACTTTTTAGATAGTATTACAGTAACTGGTACAGTATCAGCGTCATCAGTAATTTACTCCGGTAATACTGTTGCAGGTGTTGATTCCGGTGTTAGAGCCATATCGGGAAACTGGCAAACAGCTTATGTTTCAACTACAGCATTAAATTTATCTTCTAGTTTCTGGAATAGTGCTTATACTACTGTGAAAGGTAGTAGTGGTACATGGGGTGGAAGTGGTCCAGGCATTGATACCGGTGTTAGAGCTCTAACGGGAAACTGGGAGAATACATATACTACTGTGAAAGGTAGTAGTGGTACATGGGGTGGAGGTGGTCCAGGCATTGATACCGGTGTTAGAGCTCTAACGGGAAACTGGGAGAAAACATATACCACAGTTAATGCAAATAGTGCCACGACATGGAATTATCAAGGAACCGATTTAAAAGATATATCAGGTAATTGGGAAGCTACATACACTACAGTTAATACAAATAGTCCTAATTGGGACGGTACGTATACAACAGTCAATACAAATAGCGCTACTGCATGGAAATATCAAGGAACGGATTTAAAAGCTTTAAGTGGTAACTGGCAAACAGCTTATGTTTCAACTACAGCATTAAATTTATCTTCTAGTTTCTGGAATAGTGCTTATACAACTGTAAGAGGTAGTAGTGCAACATGGCAGGTAGGCGGTGCTGGTATTGATACCGGTGTTAGAGCTCTAACGGGAAACTGGGAGAATACATACACAACCGTAAAAGGTAATAGTGCTACATGGCAAGCAGGTGGTGTTGGAGGCGGTGCCGTGTTTATTACAAAAACTGTGAACACTAATCCTTACACCATAACAGCTGAAACAGGTTACGCAGATGGGTCGCGTTTAGTTTATAGAATTACTCAGCAAGGTAACAATAACGTTACTAACCTTGCTGCTGGCTTTAGAATACCTAATAGCTCAACAACTCCCCTGCCATTCTCTACTGTCAACGGGTATTCGGATATAATGGGTGTAATGTATAGCGCAGCTGCGAGTAAGTGGGATGTAATTAGCTTTATACCGGGTTATGCACCTTAACATTACTTATGGCAACTCTATATTATTATAGTATAGGCGGAAATAACCTGAGCAACCCTTTAAATTGGTATACAGATTCAAGTTTTGAAGTACCAGCTGGTAGAATACCTACAGCATCTGATGATGTTATTATTCTCAGTGATATAACAAATAACGTCTCTACACCTACCTATAGCAGTATAGTAATAAAAACAGCAGTATTCGGTAACAGTAACGGTAACAATACACTTGCTGCTGTAACGAGCGCGGTATTTTTTGGGTCGTGTGTAAATTATTTTAATATTACAGCACCTATTACTTACTTTAATGGGTACTCACAAAATAGAGGTACAATAAACGGCAGTGTTATTTTTAATGACTGTAGTTATAACGGATCCGGTGGCAAATACACAACCGCCACGTTTAATTCAATAAATAATAAAACAATAGGTAACGCATCTTTGGTGCTTTAACAATATGGCATATGTTTTCTTCAATACAGGTTCACCAACAGGATCCGGATCCTGGGCAACTGCTGCTAATTGGTATGATTGTCCGGGTGGAATACGAACAACGGGAACAGGATTACTTCCTTCAGTAACCGATTGTGTTATTCTAGAGAGCAACATATGCACATTAGGAGCTAATAGGGCTGTAGCTTCTATTTGTAATGATAATGCCACGGGTAGTTCGTTTTGTGGTGGTAAACATATAAAGGTAGTTGGTGGCACTTTAACACTATGTGGTGCATTAGCTCCAAGTAAGATGGTTAATGGTTCTGTTATTAATGTTTTTTCTTGCTGTGTCATAATGACAGCATCTACACCACTTACAATACAGTCAAGTGCTGTCGTAGGTACCCGTAAAATTGATAATCGCGGCGGTACAATAGATGTATGTAATTCCTCTATCGGTAACGGTGTATGTTTAACAAACTGTAATGCTGGCACGATCCAGTTCTTTAATAGTACAATAGAGGGAGGGACTATTGTTTGTAACGCTGCGAGTTCTTTATCTAAAATTTTCTTTAGTGATTCTATGAATTGCGGAACGGTCACTAGTGGTTCGGGTAACACCGGCGATAATATACTATTTAGTAATAGTTTGAACTACGGTAATATAAATTTAGGAGGTGTATCAACTAGTGTTGTATTTGGATGTACAGTTGATGATTGTTCTGTTAATTTTGGTAATGGATGTGCTAACTGTTTTATTTTTTGTGGCTGCTCTATAAATTGCGGAGGTGGTTCAAATATGTGTTACCGCTTCCATGATACTACAGTTAATTATGGTTGTGCAGGCGGGTTGCTTGCAGTATGTTTTTATAATTACGCAACGAATATAGGTGGTTTGTCAGCTGCTTGTACATGGGTTGTTGATGATGCTATTAATTGTGGTGACATATATTCTTCTTGTAGTAGTATAATATGTGGCGGTGCAATTAATGAAGGTAAGATACGATCTGTATTGCGCAATTGTTTTTTTGATACGAGTGTTAATACAGGTAGTGCTTGTGCATCTTGTACTTTTTTGCGTAATAATGCGATTAATTGTGGTGTAATATGTAGCAATACCAGTAACTGTCTCTTTGATACTACAGATAATCAAGGAATCATTTGCGGTACTACAGTCATGAATACCGCAAATGATAACACCGGGACAATTTGTGGTAATGCGACCTTTTTACAGGCATCAAATATAGGTTGCGTGGTAGGAAATAGTAATTTCTGTACGAATACGGCTAATACAGAAAATTGCGGTCTCGTTACCGGGACAGCTTGTTTCGGTACATCAACTGGCTCTTATAATAGTTATAATTCCGGAATGGTTTGCGGTGATGCCACTTTTACCGGTAATGGGGTTAATGAGGTAGTGAATTATGGCTGTGTCGCGGGTAATACTAGTTTTTCGTGTGGAGCTGGTAATCAAGGGAGCGTAGGATCAACGTCAATAAACACAGCTACATTTACATGCGCTGCGTATAACAGTTGTACTATTTGTGGAAATGGTGCCTTTTCTCGCACAGGCCTATTTTGTGAAGGACTTATAACCGGGAATGGTTGCTTTTTTAGTAGCAGCACTCCTGGTTCGTTGACATCAGGTATGCCTCAGGAGAATTCCGAATGGGGACAGTATGGTGGTTGTATATGTGGCGATATGCGTTATCTATCAGATACAGCGGTCAATGCTAGTCCTCTATGTATTAGTAAGTGTACGCCTTTATATTTTGTAAATGTGGGTGGTAGATTTTGTGGGCCGGGTTGTGGTATAGGCCCCAGTGCATATAACACAATATGTTTTTTTGGTGACCGCTCAAACGATTTAAATACGACACTATGCGGTAATTATAGAGGCAAATTTCAAAATTATTATTTCTGTTCTGGTGATATAAATTGTGCGACTCTTCAAGGCTCGGACAGTGTTCCGCTTATTAATGTAGAGTTTAATAGTAATAATCCTAGCATTTATGAGACAGCTAATTACGGTACAATAATAAGTGATGGTAATGTTGAGACCGGTTATACTACAAATATACTATTTACAGGTACTCTACCTAGTTCTAATAACTATGGTACTATTGTTGGAAATGCAGACTTTACGTGTGATACTATTAACTCTGGTACAATATGTGGTAATGCAGGCTTTTATGCTACACCGGTTGTATGTCTCGTTCCTGCAGTCTGCTGGTTTGGTAACATTAATACAGCAAATTTTTCAAGTGTAGTAGGTGGCAATTCAAGATTTTACGCTTACGATCTTAATACCAGTGTACTGAGCGGATCTTTAGGCACAGTAAATTTTTCGAATACAAAAGGTGCAGTACTCGGCACTTGTGGTCTTTTTGCTTGCGTTATATTAGCCTGTAATGATATATACTGCGGTCACAACACAAGTATACCGGCAGTTATCTTTAATGATAATTCAATAAACGCAGCAACCATCTCTGATTCTAATACTTGTGTTATTTTTAAACAAAATTCTCTTAATTGCGGGACCATATACTGTGGCGATACTGTAGGTATTAATACAGATGCTCGTATCTTAGAACAAGGGTGTGTTTTGTGTGACTTAACTATAGATAATAATAATGTTACTGATTGCTGTAACGGTGGTGTTTGGAGTTATCTAGGATGTGCTCAATATTCTGGAACAAGTGTATACGGTGCCAAGATAAACGGTAGATTGATAGATAAAGCGAGTGGGTGTATTGTACCTATTTTCAATTTTAGTGATTGTTCTCAAAATTGTGGTAAGGTACCGCCAAATGCACTCGCTATCTTTAATCAAAGCGCATTAAATAGCGGTACAGTAACTTGTGCCTGTACTAATAATATTTGTAATAATGACGGTATACGTTTCTTAAACCAGGGTTGTTACCTATGTGACCTTAGTATAAGTGAAAACTGTGTAACAGATTGCTTTAATGGTAGTTGGGCTTATAGAGGATGTGCACAATTTTCTGGTACTGATATGTTTGGTGCAAGAATTGATGGCAAGCTAATTGATAAAGTTGGTAATACTTGTGTACAAGTATTTGCGTTAAGTGGTTGTTCCTTTAATTGTGGAAGAGTGCCGTCAAACGTCTTTACTGTATTCAATCAGTGTGCATTAAATTGTGGAACGGTAAATTGTGCTTGTACTAATAGTATTTGTAATAATAATGGCTTCAATTTCCTAAGACAGGGTTGTTACTTATGTGATCTCAGTCTAAGTGAAAATTGTGTCACTGATTGTTTTAATGGAAGCTGGTCATATAAAGGATGTGCTCAATACACGGGATCGAATATATTTGGTGCGAGAGTAGATGGTTGTATAATTGATAAAGTGGGCAGCAGTGCTATACAGAATTTTAATTTCTGCGACACTTCTTACAATACCGGAAAGATTCCTGCAAAAGCTTGCTTCAATAATGCCTCACATAACGATGGTACAATAACAAGATCAGCTATGTTCAAGAACACTAGTTATAACACCGGGACTATCGCTCTTACAGGTCTACTTTGTGACTGTACATACAATACCGGATGCATATGTTGTGTATCATTTAACGGATACGCATACAACGGATGCGGTGGTACGTTTACAAACTTGATCGCATACAATAGTTTACAAAAAGGAATAAGTGGTGCACCCATACTCGGTGGCAGTCCACCTAAGACAACTTGTATTTAAGAAAAAATACAATAAGCAAATCTCTCATCTTCGGAGAGTACAACTTTGTATCCGTTCTTTTCAAGCCATAAAACAGATCTATAGTGCTTAACATGGCTTATATCATCTAATAACAATATTTTATTCTTTAGTCTATCTTTATCTAAGGACATAAATTTTTTAAATTCTAGATAACCGACTCCACCAGCTGAATCTAAAAATACTAGCTGTCTTCTATCATTATCTATAAGTTTAATTAACAGATCTTCCATGCCGTTACTACATGTACTGTCACATGAACACGATCCTATTACTTCTTGCTTATATAGATCTTTAATTTTTTCGATACCGTTACTTGCATAATCTACTATAAGACTATGTGACTTTACTTCGTCAGAATCATAGATATCGTCTTGATCTATAAATTTTACCATTTCATCTACAGGTAAGGACGTACCGTAGTAGAGCTCAACATTTTTATAATGTTTTAAATTGTGTTTAGCTTCACTATAACATTTATAAGAGCAATCTACTGATATAGTTTTTATTTTTGTTTTAGCAAAAATAGTCGTAGAACCTAATCCGTTAAACGTACCAGTCTCAATAATCTCTTCTATATTTCCTTTTTTAATTAGACTATCAACAGCCTTTTTAAATAACGAAGTATTGAGATTTATATGATATTTTCTATCTGCAAACATTAGAGCTTAATATTTGTTTTTTTAAGATCGAACGATAGTTTTTTAGGCTTTTTATTATTTACTAGCGACTGTAAAAAAGCATCCTTATCAAATAAGTTAGATTTATCGTCATACGGACACTCATAAATTTTACCCCCCGTCCAGTCATCAGACTCTAGATATGAATCAACTCTATGCCTGAAAGATTCTGCACCCGAAGCTAAAATATTATCATGTATATCATGTCCGAAAACTATAGGTGAATTTGATATCCACCCCACTGTTGCTTTTTTGTTCAAAGCAGCAGCAGCGTGTTGAACCATAGAATCCATGCAGAGAAACTTATCTGATAACGCAAACAAGCTAAACAGCACTCTTAGCCCATCTCTTGCTTGTATAGTGTTGCGTAATGCGGGTTGATCGTCTCGTCTGACGTGAAAAATTTTACTAAAATCTTTTTTTACATCGTCTATGATTTCTTGTGCAAAATCGTTGGGTAGGTCTCGCGACCATGAATATGGGTGACCTTGTGTTTGCGCTCCCCCTGATGTCTGTACAACTAAAATTGGGCCATTTTTGTCTATCTTATCCCTAACAAAATTCGTCTCTTTATCGGTCAAAAAAAGTTCAGGTTTTTTATCTATACATGGAATATTAAAAACATCACACCATATTTCGGATAGTGATTTTCTACGATATAATAAATCTTCAGAGTGATATGGTTCCATTCTAAGAATCTTAGAGTTTTTAGCTAAGATAAAATCATCGTAGAAATAGGGAATAGCGCCGAATTTATAAACTCTCCAAACGTTTGGATTATGTAAAAACACTTCCGGGTATCCTGTAACTACAATTAATTTGTGTTCAGGGTACGCAGCTTTAATTGATTTAACAACTGATGTTGCAACAATATTCTTTCCACAACCGCCATCAACATGAAAGATTAGAAATTTATCCATTTATTAATATATAAATGGATAAATTTGAAAATCAATTTTTATTTTTACGGTTATACGCTCAATCGTTGTTCATAATAAGGCCTTTAAACACTAAAATGCGTTGATCATCTATAACTAACAATAAATAACTTTAATACTGTCATCATATGCCTAATAGTCTAGACCATCTCCCATCAAGTGGTGCTATATCGCTACAGGATATAGCGAATACTTTTTACCTGTCTCTATCTTATGCTGACGGTGGTAGAGTACCTCTTTCTGCTTATTACGGTGATTTTATCAAGTATTATTCACCTGATTACCCGGTGATACCATCTTCTAGCGGTAAAACGATTAACGTCGATCCATTTCATGGTAAAAAGTACATAGTACCCGTTCCCGTAACTATTGCGTCACCATCTACAAATTATAATGTATATGATCACGCGAATGATTACACACAAAGCACTTATGGTCTAGCATTAAACACACCGGGCATACCTTTTGTTATTTCTGTATTGAATAAAAGCAGAATAGAGGCAGCATCAGTTACTGCTCCGGTTGTTGCACCGGGAATTCAAAA
>Ga0209085_1001525_pt1 | contig 14223 bp, 5 predicted proteins | sample C_131016_EF_Meta_FD_187310 | JGI IMG/M metagenome (GOLD analysis project Ga0209085, IMG submission 187310) | Freshwater microbial communities from Lake Croche, Canada to study carbon cycling - C_131016_EF_MetaG (SPAdes) (version 2) | ecosystem: Environmental > Aquatic > Freshwater > Lake | place...
ATTCCACCGAAATGGTCATAAATTGACTTAGCACTTGCCCTAATTAATTCTTCATCTACTTCTCCACCATCAGCCATCATTCCGCCATCAGCATACTCTCGATTATTTAATAAGCTCATTCTCCTTTTTTTACCACCATCCAACCATTCATCGTAAACAACACTATAATCAACTCCTAAAATTTCAGATAATTTTTCAAATACTCTTTCTCTAACAATACTATCGCCTACACCTAAAACTTCATAAACATCATAACCTTGACTCATCATTGCCCATAATCCTTTGAAAGTAATACTATCATTAATTTCTTGTCCTAATTCATCTGTCGGGTAAGTTTTAGTGTACCAGTCTTTAATTTTACTTCCAGTTCTACCACCCTTTGCCATCATTCCCCCATCAGCGTATTTTTTTATTGGCTCTCTTTTATTACCCTTAATTAAATCTTTTAAAGCTGTAATAAGCGAATTTGTTATTTTATATATGTACAATTCATTTTCATTTTTACCTGCTTGGTATTCAGAAACTTCAAAAGTCCCATCCTCCATAGCCAAAATTTGCATACCATCAAAAAAATCGCTTCTATTATTACCTACTTTTCTTGTGCTTGGTTCAATAACGTATAAAACATCGCCTATTGACTTTTCTATTGTTGCTGAATAGCCTAATGGGTTTAAAAAACCATCAACCTTTTGTTTAACTTTAGCCAATTCTTCTGCTGTAATTATTCTATGACCATAATTATTTTGATAGTTTTTTTCGTTTTTTTCATAATATTCGGCAAGGTCTCTTTGTTTTCTAACTACATCAAGTTGGTCCGACAATCCACCATCAGCCATCATCCCGCCATCAGCCATTTTTTCTTTTATTAAACGACCTTCTTTTAAAAAAGTATCTATATCTTCTTTATTATACTGATTCAAATCATTAACACTCCCTTCATCAATTCCTATTCTTCTTATAAAATAATCATCAGTTATTTTTTCTACACGCAACTTTGTGCTTGGCAAAACTCTGAAATATTGAGAGCCATTACGCATAGGTGGTAAATTGTATGGATTTATTAGTAAAATATCTCCAACTTTTAATTTGTTTTTTGAAAATAATCCAAAAAATCCACCATCAGCCATCATCATACCGCCATCAGCCATCTTACTTTTATTCTCATTCAATAATCGTAAAATTTCATTAAAACGAGCAAGTTTTGATGCCCTTTCTCTTTGACGTGCCATTTCTTCTTCGCTCGTATCTCCTTCCATATAAGTTTGAAGTCTAGGACTATTTAATTCCCTTTGAAGTTTCATTAATTCTTTTTGTAAATTCTCTTGCGTTGTTCCACCCTTTGCCATCATTCCCCCATCAGCGAATTTATCTGTTCCAAAAGAATCGCCTAATAAGTATCCACCTGCGACTGCTAAAATAAAAGGTATCATATTTGTTTTGTTTTTATAAGGTAAATTTATGTGTTTTTTTTTATTTTACCAATTTACTTCTGTTAACTGAATCGTTGCCATTACTCTGAAGTAAGTTCTTGTTGGTGCAGTTGTACCATTTCCTGCTGTTGTTGGAGCTGTAAATAAAATCTGTAAATCTTCACTTGCACCTACATTATAAGTAATAGTAGCACTTGACATAGATGCATCGCTATTCAAATCCAAAGGATTTATTGACGATATTGATGAAACCCCTGCTACTTTTTTAAAGAAAAAAGCGTCTGTACCGGTTATAACATCGCCAACAGCAAGACCTCCGGTAGTTCCAACACCTAAAGATTTTACTGCTGCAATCCAATTTACTGTTACATTCCAAGCTCTATTACTACCATTTGGTATTATTGTGCTACCAGCTCTTGAACCATCGCCATCTAAATATAAAAGAATTTGTCTTATTGTTGTGCTATTCAACGAACCGTTACCCCAAGCCGTTATTTTAGATGATTGAGCTATTACTGGAGATATACCACCGAATACATTGTATCCACTAAATGATGATGATTGACCATACAAATATGAGAAAGCCCCAGCACCTGAAGCAACACTATAACAAGCACAAGCACAATTGTAAAAACCTGCTAAAACTGCTGAACCTTCAGCAGATGCCACATTACATCTACCTCCTAAAATACTTGAATTACATCCACTTGCCGTATTAAATACTCCTCCTGATACTGTACTTGAATCATTACACGACTTATTACATTGTCCACCACCAACTGTGCTACTATTACAAATTGCGGTATTGTAACTACCTCCTCCAATTGTCGAATAATCCCCAGCTACACAATTACAAAATCCTCCTCCTATTGTTAAAAAATTCCCAACTGCACAATTAGAATATCCTCCTCCTATTGTAATTCCTTGAACTCTTAATTCATCAGGACCCCCATTTTTAAGTCCTGCTGTATTACAATAACCACCTGATATAGTAGTGTACCCAGAGCTTTGATAACTACCACTAATAGTCATACCAACATAGTTACAGATACCGCCACCAATTGCATTCCCTCCAAATATACCGCTATTATAAGCAGCAGATGAAGTGATACAATGGTTTATATAATTTCTAAGTCCGCCTGCAATAACACCCGCATTAACGCAATAGTATCCAGCGGATCCCGTTCCGCAAAAATTTGTAATGCAATTTTCACATCCACTACCAATAAATGAATATAAACCACAAATTTGATTAAATTTGCCTCCTGCAATTGATGAAAATGATGCGCCTATGCAATTACTTGCCCCACCTACTATCGTAGATGAACAAGCACAAGACATATCGTTTAAAGTACCCCCACCTATGAACGAACAATGGGAATAAACACTAAATGTGTTTTTAAATCCACCAACTATTGATGAAATACAATTAGTAACATCAACAAGATTACAACACCCACCTCCTATGAAAGAGCCACAAGCATCATTATACATAACATTACAAAAACCACCTCCTATTGTACTATGGTCATTATTTAAACCCATTTCATTTCGTTCACCTCCATTTATTACCCCATAACTACCACCATTACAATTTAATGTCCCTCCTCCAATAAATGCACTACCATTTATTGTGCAATTACAATCACCACCTGCAATCGTTGAATAACCACTTTCTATTTGATTAAAACATCCTCCACCTATAAATGACCCTATTCCAAATTGACATATAACATTCTGATAACCATTACTAATTGTACTAAAATCAGCATTTATTTCGTTTTTGCAACCATTTATGATAGTTGAAAAATTATTATTAGCACAATTATCACAACCATTACCAATAAGAGAAAAACAACAATTTGTTTTACCTCCCGTACCCGACAATATTGTATTTATACAATTACCAAAAGTACAATTACTACACCCACCACCTATAAATGATTCATCACCATAAATTTCATTATAAGAACCACCAACAATTACGCTTGTTTGTGAACAAATACAATTTGAACCACCACCACCAATAAAACTTAAAGAACCACAACTTGCATCATTACCATAAATACAATTTAAGTTGCCACCACCAATAAATGAATCGTATGAACAAACACCTATGCAATTACGATTTCCACTCACAATACCCGACCAAGGACCTAATATACAATTACACCCACCACTAACAATCCCCGATGCGTAACCCGAATTACTATTATAATAACCACCACTAATAGTAGAATAATCACAATTTATACAATTGCACGCCCCCCCGCTTACATTTGAGAAATTTCCAGAAACTAAATTTTCACATCCGTTACCAATTGTTGAATAAGCTCCATTTATTTCGTTTTTGCAACCATTTATGATAGTTGAAAAATTATTATTAGCACAATTATCACAACCATTACCAATAAGAGAAAAACAACAATTTGTTATATTATTTAAACCACCTACTATTGCACCAAAATCACCACAAGAATTATTATTACACCCACCTACAATAAGAGTTTGATAACAATTAGCACAATTACAATCGCCTACGCCTACAAAAGAATGGCAACCACTTGCGATGTTATTATGACCTCCACTAATTACAGCGTATATACCACTTGATGTATTACAATAACCTCCACTAATCGTACTTGTATTGCCTGTTGCACAATTACAATATCCACCACTAATAGTCGAAGCGTAACCAGATGCACTATTACAATAACCTCCACTTACAACACTACCATAACAACCAATTGCCCTATTACAAATACCGCCCCCTACAAAATCCCAATTGCAAATAGTGCCAGCTAACCCAGCACAATTTTTAAAACCACCTACTACTGTTGAGCAATTTCCCGCTGCACAATTGCATCGTCCACCTAATGCCGCACTATAATTCCCAGCCGATAGATTACCTACACAGCATCTATATGTTGAGCAAGTACCACCACCTAAAACCTCAACTGCTTGTCCAGAATACGGAGCAAGATTACAAAAGCAAAAAGTTCCAGCAACACCTATTGGACCACCCGTTACACTCAATGTTACAGGAGTACAAGAAACGGCGTCCACAGACACAACTGATCCTCCACCTCCTCCACCACTTGTACCAGCAGAAAATAACCCAAAGTCATTATTTCTTAAACTCATTTTATTATTGCTTTTATTAGATTTTGAATGTGAACTATGTCAAGGTTGTTAAACTCTAATGTAAAACCAGTATCGTTTATTTTCCAATCTACTAAATTTTTAGTAATGTTTATTTCTTGATATTCTTTTGTACCAATATAATCAATTGGTTTATTCGCCCAAATATTATCAATTACGTTGTTTACTTCTCTTAAAATTTTACTTATTTCAACTTCATTAACTATATCTTTTGAAATAAGTTGCACTATCCCAGATGTTTCAATGATATTTAATTTATCAAAAGCCGTTTCTTCGAGAACTGGAACTTCGGGAGCCGGAACTTCGAGAGCGGGAGCGACTATTTCTTCTACGGAAATCGTTTCGGGAACTGGAACTTCGGGAGCCGGAACTTCTAGAGCGGGAGCGACTATTTCTTCTACGGAAATCGTTTCGGGAACTGAAACTTTGGGAGCCGGAACTTCGAGAGCGGGAGCGACTATTTCTTCTATGGAAATCGTTTCGGGAGCTGGAACTTCGGGAGCCGCAACTACTGGTGGAGTCGGAATTTGGAGAGGCGCAATTGCCACAACTATTGGGGCTTCCGTAGCCGTTGTTAAAGAATCTATAACGGAGCTATTCAATTTATCAAATTTAACCCTGAATGCTTTCTCTCCTTTTATTTTTGGTTGCCAATCAGCAAAAAGACCATTGAAAATATTTATTGCGTGGTACTCTTTAGTCCCATCGTAATCTGCTGGTTTGTTATCCCAAAGATTATTTATTACTGCATTAGCCTCTGCTGAAACTTTTGTGATAGAAGCTTGGACATTTCTATCTTTATAAATAGCTTGTACCAAACCAAATCCAAAAATATGAATCGTGTTGTATTGTTCTGCCATAATTTATTAATTTATACAACATTTAATTGAATCAACACAATTTTTTAATTCTTGAATTGACTTAACCAAAGTTGGTATTACTTGGTTGCTATCAAAAGAATAATACCCACTATTAGTTTTTCTAACTGTTTCGGGTAAAATCATCATCATATCTTGTGCAATAAAACCTATATTCCTATGATTTCCTTTACATTCAGAATCACACCAATAGTATGTAATTGGTTTCATATTCATAACTGCATTTAATCCATAATCACAACCTAAATCACAAATGCTTGTTTTTAATCTACAATCCGATGTAACAAATTGTATAACTCCATTACTATCAGTACATAAAGGAACTGAACCCGACCCAGAGATATTATCAGCAATTAATTGATTTGATTTGAAAGAACACGCTATTGTGTTTATAACAGCGCAACCAAATGCTGCCGAATAAGGTCGGGTAGCTTGACTCCCATTACCACCTAAAACAACTGAATATGGACAACAAGTAAAGTTGTTTTCTCCACTTAAAATTGCATTATTAATAGACCCAACACCACAAACACAATTCGATCGACCAGTTAATATTGCACTATAACTCGAATCAATTATTCTATTAGCATCTCCACTGGCAATTATAGCACTTGATCCACAAATAATATTACCAACCCCATTTATTATTGAGCTTGTATTGCTGCTGCCATTAATTGTATTATAACACCCTGATAAAGTTGCATTCAAATTTCCGATTACACAATTTCGTAGTCCACTACCAATAAAATTATTTGAATATGGTTGGTTGTACGATGAAAAAGATGTTCCAAATCCGCCACCAGCGCATATTAAATTTAGTGTTGTATAAGCTGAAGCAGAGCCATTATTCCAATTTCCCGATATTGTAGTATAACCTCCGCTATAACTTGAACCTGTTACACATCCATATATAAGTTGTTTATCAGAATTTAGAAATGATACACATTGACCTCCGGTAAAAACTAATGTTGAATTGCCGGGAATAAAAACAGAATTTACGCTTGTACCATAAACACTAAATGTTTGCAATTGACCAATTATATTCATAGTACCGCCAACTATTGAATTGCCATTAATACCGCCAAGTAAATTACCTTGACCACCTCCTATAAAAGAATTGCAAGCAGATTCAATAGCAGCGATTGGCGATGCAACGCTACATAAAATGTTATTAAAATTACCACCGCCTAAAACTGATTTAGAACCAGTCACGGCATTGTCAATTCCACCGACAATTGTACTCCATCCAGCATCTCCTTGTCCATTATAATATCCACTAACAGTATTACGACATCCGTTTAATATTGTACTTGAATTTACTGCATACCCACTAATTGTATTACACTCTCCGTTCCCTATAAAATTATAATAAGAATCTCCATCATTTACAACGCAATTACATAAACCATTACCAATAAATGCTTTGGAGGAATTTGCACAATTTTCTTGCCCATTTGTAATTGTTGAATTAAAACCATTTAGACAATTTAAGACACCATTTATTATTGCATTATATTGTGATGATATTGTATTCTTAAGACCATTTGATATTGTATTATTATCCCCCCCATTAATATTATTATCTTGTCCATTACCTATCGTATTTTGGGAGTAATTAGCATTACTTGAACATATGAAGTTGTTACACCCATTACCAATTGAATTAAAACAAGAACCGCTAACCGTGTTACCCAAACCCGTTCCAATATAATTATAATCACTTCCAATTAATAAACAAGTATAACAAGAGTTAGTTAGATTTCTACCAATAAGATTATTCTCATCAAAAGTAACATCCAAACCAAATAATATCGTATTTGTTCCATCAAAAGATACGGATGTTAATACACCGCATACTATATCAGATGAACAATTACTTTTATAAGCAAATTTATTACCAACATAAATCTGGCAAGTATAATCGCCTAATATATTTAAAGAATTAGGACCTTGGCAAGCGCATATTTTATATGTCGGGAGCGCACTTATGCAACCACCATCGTAAGGAGACGAAAAAGTAGCAATTGTATTTAATCCACCATTTACTATACTCCCCGTCTTATCCCATATACAGTTAAATGTACCATTACCTATAATACCGAACTGATTACCAGTTGAAGAACTATCGATTCCTTTAATTTGATTATACTGACCATTACCTAAAAACCCATATTTAGAGCAACATACATTATTAAAATTACCATTTATAATGCTACTATATTCTCCTAAATCAACACAATTACAATATCCGCCGGAAAGAGTGCCAAAACACCCATTTACTATATTTTTTCTACCCCCGGTAATTACAGAATATGCCTCGGAAGATATATTAAAATATCCACCTCCAATAATTGAATAACAATTGCTTACTGTATTTTGATCCCCACCTTGAATGCTTGATTTACATCCGCTTGCCGTATTAAGACGACCTCCGCTTATCGATGACAAATACCCACTTACTGTATTTCCACCTCCACCTCCAATCGTTCCTCTACCACAAGAAATAGTATTAGTATCTCCACCTCCAATAAATCCATAATACCCACTTGCACTTATACAATTACAATATCCACCACTTATGGTTCCCTTAATCGTTTGATTAATATTAAAATATCCACCACTAATAGTAGAATAATCACAATTTATACAATTGCACGCCCCCCCACCAACATTTGAAAAATCTCCAGAAACTAAATTTTGACATCCGTTACCAATTGTTGAATAATCTCCACTTACTTCGTTTTGACATCCGTTACCAATTGTTGAAAAATTTCCATTACATACTTTGTTTACGCAACCATTAAAAATGCTATTGTTACAACAATTTATACAATTTATTGAGCCATTTAAAATGGTGTTGTTATTACCTGCTAATGTATGACAACAACCATTAAATATTGAAGAAAAGTTAGCATCGCAAATTGTAGTATCAATTGTCTGATGTACCGCCGAATAAGTTAAGTTTTCACATCTAAATCCAAATCCAGATATATTGTTACAATTATTTAAAAAAGAAGAAAAACAAGTATTATTTATACCATTATTGTCATTGCACCCATTTATTATAATATTATTATTAATATTATTATTATAAGCACCACATTGATTTATTATTGTGTTGTAATTATTTGTATTCGGATTGCACATTACTATATTGCAACTATTTGAAATTAAATTATTACAACCACCTAATAAAATATCATTTGAATTTAATACTGTGTTTAAAGAACTATCACAATATAAACGAGTATTATTTGATTTTATGAAATTAAGTGAAGCACAATCGCACAAGCAATTTGAACCCCCATTTATAAAATTTGATTGATTGCAACAAAATAAACAATTTTGACAACCAATAATAAAATTACTTGAATTATAACAAGAAGAAATAGTATTAGTATTACCAAATATGGTATTAGCACTATTGTACCCCCCAGAAATTGTATTAGTAACACCAAATATTGTGCTACTTGAATAGCAAGATGAAATGGTATTATTTATACCAAATATTTGAGTAAAATCCGTATAAGCACAAGAAATTGTATTAGTACACCCATTAATAGTAATATAGCAATTAGAAGCACCTAAAATACAATTTTTGTAACCACTTAATGTAGAATGAGTAGTAGTATTACCACTAATTAAATTACTTATACCACTTAAAGTATTATGTCCTAAACCATTATCAGTATTACCATTACCATTTATGATAGTTGAGAAATCAGCAGTTACTTCGTTTTTACAACCATTTATAATAGTTGAAAAATTATTATTAGCACAATTATCACATCCATTACCAATAAGAGAAAAACAACAATTTGTTAAACCTTGATACCCCGATAGTATTGTATTGTTTTTTTCGCCTAATGTACAATTAAAAGAACCCCCACCCATTGTTGTAAATTCTGAACAAGCAATATTGGATTGTCCACCACCGATAAAAGAATTATTACAACAAAGTATTGCATTTTGAACTCCACCACCAATAACACTATTTTGTGAGCAATCGATACAATTATTATTTCCGCCACCAATAAAACTACAACAAGAATTATTTTGTATGCAATTTTGGAGACCGCCACTAATAGAGGAATTATCTGAATTATCGCAAATTCTATTATCTACTCCACCAAGTATTGCAGAAGAATAAGCCGATGCAGTATTACGATAACCACCACTTATTGTTGAGTAACAACCCGATACAAAATTAAGAGTACCTCCACTTATTGTTGAAGCTAAACCAGTAGCACAATTGGCTGAACCACCTCCTATTGTTGATAAAATATTATAAACTTTATTATTTTCTCCGCCTCCAATAAATCCTAAATTACAATTTACAGCATTTCCATTCCCGCCACTTATTGTTGATTTATTAGCACTACTTAAAGCACTTACTTGTAAAACAACATTATCAACACCATCAACACCACCAAATATACTTCCAATAAAAGTCAATAAATTTCCAACTTTATAATTTATACCGGGATTGACTATTTGGACAATATTTAGTGCATTCCCTACAAATTCAAAAGAAAAATAAGCACCGCTTCCGCTTCCGGGTGTTTGGGATGTAGCAGGTACAAGTGGATATATTCCATCAACGCCATAAGCACTTTGAGTTATGACTACCGCACTTAATGCAGGTACAATTAAATTGGTAAAACCGCCTCCAATATTTGACGACTCTCCAGAAACATAATTTTGACATCCACCACCTATATGTGAATTTTGTGAATTGCAGCAAATTATGTTAGCAACACCACCACCAATAGATGAATTAAACGAATTAGCGCAAATTTTATTCTCAAATCCACCAAGTATCGCAGAAGAATAAGCCGATGCAGTATTACGATAACCACCACTTATTGTTGAGTAAAAACCCAATGCAGTATTAATATAACCCCCACTTACTGTTGAAGAACAACCAGTAGCACAATTGCTATATCCACCACTTACTGTTGAAAAAGTATTAGAAACATAATTTTGGCTTCCGCCTCCAATAAATCCGAAATCACAATTTACAGCATTTCCTACCCCGCCACTTATTGTTGATTTATTAGCACTACTTAAAGCACTTACTTGTAAAACAACATTATCAACACCATCAACACCACCAAATAAACTTCCATTAAAAGTCAATAAATTTCCAACTTTATAATTTATACCGGGTTTGACTATTTGGACAATATTTAGTGCATTCCCTACAAATTCAAAAGAAAAATAAGCACCGCTTCCGCTTCCGGGTGTTTGGGATGTAGGTTGAACATATGGATATATTCCATCAACGCCATAAGCACTTTGAGTTATGACTACCGCACTTAATGCAGGTGTAATTTTATTTTGATAACCGCCTCCAATATTTGACGACTCTCCAGAAACTAAATTTTGACATCCACCACCTATAATAGATGAACTTGTAGAACAAATGCTATTAGATACTCCACCACCTATAAAATGGTATTGCCCATCTATTACTATATTACAACAGCCCCCACTTATTGCAGTATTGGTAGAATTTGTAATACAATTAAATTTGCCTCCGCTTATTGCTGAATAATATCCACTTGTAGAATTACATTTCCCTCCAACTATTGAAGCATATCTACCACTTATAGAATTACATTCTCCCGCACCTATAAAACCTGAAAAATTAGAAATTATATTTTTGTAACCGCCACTTATAGTTGAATCAGAACAATTTACGGTATTTCTTCTACCCCCACCAATTGCACTAACATATCCACTTGCTGTATTGCAGTAACCTCCACTTATTGTAGAAGCATAACCCGATGCAGTATTGCAGTAACCTCCACTTATTGTAGAATAATTGTTACAAGTAAAATTATTATAGCCACCTCCAATAAATCCATAAGGATAATTTATACAATTGCCGCTACCTCCACTTATTGTTGATCTGTTAGCAGGAATTAAAAATGTTATTTGTACAACCACATCATCAATACCATCAACACCACCAAATAAACTTCCAGCAAAAGTTAATAACTCTCCAGCTGTATAGTTTAAACCTTTATTGCTTATTTGAACATTATCAAACGCATTTAATACAAATTCAAAAGTAAAAATAGCACCGCTTCCGCTTCCTGTTTGCGATGTAGGAGTTATGTTTGGATATACTCCATCAACGCCATAACCACTTTGAGTTACGCTTATTCCATTTATTGAAGTTCCTTTAATTTTATTTGAAAAACCACCTACAACACTCGAAAACTCTCCAGAAACTAAATTATCACAACCATTACCAATTGTTGAATAAATCCCACAAACAATATTATTACACCCATTTATTATGGTATTATTACACCCACATATGCAATTTAATTTGCCATTTATGATAGATGAAGTACAAGTATTACCAATAATACAATTCGCACAACCATCAGTAATTAAATTGTACCTTTGACCATTAGTTAAAATGCAATTATTATCTCCATTTAATATTGTATGTTTTGAACCACCGCAGATACAATTACAACAACCAGTACCTATTAAAGTATCATAACTATTACTTATTGTATTACATTCGCCACTTATAATTATTGCACAACCTACATCATAGCCAATACTTCCACAAATTCGATTGAAATTTCCATTTAAAATAATAGAACGATAAGCACTACCCGTACCAGCATCAATTATATTACAAAACCCAGTAATTATAGTATTTTCAGTACCATTTATACAATTACAAGAGCCATTTAAAATACTTGAATTTATTGAATTTGGGTCTGTTACACTTGTGCTATAAATACAATTTCTAAAACCTGCGGCTATAAAATTATCGCAACCAAAAATAACGCCATTACCTATACAATTACATCTACCTCCTAAAACTATTGAACGGCAATCTAAAATTAAGTTATTACAACCTCCAATTATTGTATTGTAATAATTTGAAATCGTATTATATTCTCCACCTACAATTATTGATTTGTCGGAATTTTGACATATTGTATTTGTAAATCCACCTCCAATAAAACTTCTATTGCTGCAATTTTTATTTGTTTGTCCACCACCGATAAAGCTATAACTACCCGAAATGGTATTAGTTTCGCCACCAGCAATTACATTATTTCTTGTAAGAGTACATATTAGATGATTAGTACCCCCACTGATAGATGAAAAACATCCATTGATACAATTCGTTTGTCCTGATAAAATACCATTATAACCACCAGTGATACAATGTGTACTTCCTGCACCAATTATACTATTTGTCGCAGTATTTTTATTGTCAAATCCACCAACAACAACTCCCCAATCCGTTGTCGCACAATTATTACAACCACCAAATGCCGAACTACAATTTCCACTTGCAAGATTGCCTACACAACATCTGTAAGTTGAACAAGTACCACTACCCAATACCTCAACAGCATTAGGACCTGTAGGTCCAAGTGAGCAAAAGCAAAAAGTTCCAGCCGTACTTATGGGACCTCCTGTTACACTTAATGTTGCAGGAGTACAAGAAACTGCATCCACAGATGTAACCGTGCCACTACCACCACCGCCACCACTTGTGCCAGCGCTAAACAACCCAAAATCATTATTCCTTAGTGACATATTACGACATTTAACTTACAGATATTACCAATTCAACTGTTCCACTTACCCACTGTACTGTAATCCCAGACAAAGGTGAGTTTGTGAAATTCGATGTAAGGGTTACCCCTTGTCCATTTGACAATACTAAATTTGAAGGAGTTAAACCTTGAAATTGATATGCTCCTAAAACATTAACAACGCCTACCGTAGACGCTTGAACTGAAATAGAAACAACACCATCTTCTGGACTTAAGGTAATTGTTTTTAAACTTGCACTTGAACCACTTGTAATCTGCGCAGTAAATATATTCATAATTTATTCTTTTGGCATTTCAAAATCAGAGTCGCTAAATAAGTATTCTGCATTTGCATCCAGTATGTCCCCATTTTCATCTTCTTTTGGATAAAATAACACTTCTGCTACAAATTCATACCCATTATACAATGCTAACTGAACATTTTTAGTACCCTCTGGCTGACACAATATTGAAACCTTATCTAAACTAATTTTATATTTTTCCGAAAACCTAATTAGTGCTTTATTTATAAAGGGTGGAGCTAATCTGCTATACCCTAAAAAATCTAAACCAGGTTTTACGTTTAAAACCTCCCATATTGAGAGATTTTTTTTCTTTTTGTATTGCTCACAGATGTCATATTTGTTTAAAGTTATTTCATCTGTTGCATCAGGGTTAAAACTTAAAATAAGTTGTACCTGATCTAAACTCTTTTTGTTTGATGTTGCATACCTTTCGCAACATTTAAAAATAATTTTTTTCGTTTCACTTGCAATAAAAGATACCATTTTTTTTCTTTTTTATTTTTTCAAAAATTCAAATTTTAACCAGCCATAACTTCTTTAAGCGTGGTTTTATATTCTATTGGTAAAGATACTGTAATAAAACCAGATTTTACCTTAGCAAATCCCTTAACTTCAAAACTTTCATCGCCAGAATTTATACTATCGGTTACTATTGAAATCAAGTTAGAAAATACTACTTGTGGATCAAGCGTGTAAGCAAATGGAATTATGCTTTGATTATGTGCCGGAACAATAAATTCGCTTGTATCTTCAACGTATCCAACTGGAACTCCATTCATATAAAAATTTACGATAAAATTCTTTACCACTATCTCTATATCTGCATCGCTCTTGAATAATACAGAAAGTTTACCTTTAACTAATTGCG
>Ga0209085_1001527_pt1 | contig 14203 bp, 24 predicted proteins | sample C_131016_EF_Meta_FD_187310 | JGI IMG/M metagenome (GOLD analysis project Ga0209085, IMG submission 187310) | Freshwater microbial communities from Lake Croche, Canada to study carbon cycling - C_131016_EF_MetaG (SPAdes) (version 2) | ecosystem: Environmental > Aquatic > Freshwater > Lake...
TTTATGCGGGTGAATATGATAAAATAAGCGACTATTTTTGGACTGGTGACCTTAAAAGCACTTGCAACAAAATTTGGAACTTCTTAAAGAAGAATATAAAGTATCATATTGAAAGTGAGAGTCAACAGAAGATAATGAGTCCAACGGCTATTCTCACTCTAGCCAAAAATGACTGTAAAAATTACGCATTGTTTATAAATGGAGTTTTGAATTCACTCCAGCGTAAAGGAAAGTTTAAAAATAAAGTAGTTTATAGGTTTGCTTCTTATAAACTACTGGACGAAATACCGCATCACGTTTTTGCAGTCGCAATTGATGACAACGGGAATGAAATTTGGATTGATCCAGTATTAAGCACGTTTAACAACAAAAAAACATATTATCATAAAATCGATTATAAAATGCCTTTATATTCAATATCAGGGACTCAAGTTGGACTTTTTGGAAGCCAAAAAGCAAAAAAAGCATACAACAAAAGTGTTGATGAAGCAAAAGCAAAGGGACTTCCAGCTCCACCACCACCAGCAAAGAAAAAAATTGTTCTAAAAATTGCACTTGCTCCAGCTAGGGGAAGCTTTTTGTTGTTGGTTGGTCTAAACTTTATGGGACTTGCTACAAAATTGCAAAAAGCATTTTTAGACAATAAGGACAAAACAAATAATTTTTGGAGCGGTCTTGGTGGCAATACAAACGAATTGTTGCGTAAGGTAGAGCAAGGAGCAAAGAAAAAACGCATTTTAGGATATGATGATGCTTCAATGGGTGTTGTATCTACTGCATCCATTGCAGCGGCTGCGGCTCCAATACTTTTAAAGGTTGGAACATTTTTAAAAAGTTTAGGAATTGACCCAGCGGAAATTGCCAACGCGGGTAAAAAAGTTTTGGCTGATCAAGCACGTAAAGCCATAACAAAAATTACTAATAAAGTTGATACTTTGCAGGAACAAGGGGAGCAAGAACTTACTGAAGCGGTAAATACTTTAGAGAATAAAGCGGTAGTTGCACCAGTGCAAGAAATGAAACCTAAAATGAATTATTTACCGTTTGTTATTGCTGGTGGTGTTGCTATCTATTTACTAACCAAGAAAAAACGTTAATATGACAGCCGGACAGAAAAAAAATATTGATAGATTAAAAAAGCTTCAAGCGGACGCTAAGAAGTTAAAAAAAGCAAACCCAAAACTTTCACATATAGAAGCCATTAGAATGGCAGCTGGAAAAAAAGTTGGTACAGCAAAAAAAACAGTTAAAGTTGGTGCAACTAAAAAAAGAAAAGCTACACCAAAAATAACTGAAAGGGTTATTTTAACTGCATCACATAAAGTTAAAAATGCAGCTAATAAATTGGATGAATTACAACATGAACACATGTTGCAAAAGTCAATTGGTAAAATGGCTGAATCATTTTTGGCTGTGTATTCTTCCAATGGCAAAACCATTATACAACGTTTTAAAACTACCAGTTTAATGGAAGCCAAAAAACTAGCTTCAGCGTTTAAAAAAATGCACAATCTAAAAGGCACTTTAAAAGTTTCAAAATTTTCACATATCTAAATTTAAAAAAATGTATCACAAAAAACGTAAATCACACAAAAAACACCATACACAAAAAAAACGCCGTCGTATGGGTGCTACTGGTTCAGGAATGTTAATGGAAGCAGCCGGTCTAATTGGCGGAGCTGTTGCAGCTAGATTTGTTACCACAACAGATAAAATTCCAATGTTTTCAACATTACAGCCAAATGTTAAAAATGCTGGTGTTTTAGCATTGGGTTATTTCTTCCCTAAATTGGTTAAGGGTTCAATGGGTAAATCAATTGGCTTGGGAATGATCACAGCGGGTGGACTTGGTTTAGTCCAATCTACTGGAATAATAGCTGGACTTGAAGACACTATGAGCGTTTCGGTTATGGCTGGTGATGACTTAAGCGTTATTGCTGGATATAACGAAGACAATTTAAGCGTTATAGCTGGAATGGAAGAAGAATATTAATTTAAATTTAAAAACAAATAACATTTTAAGAAATGGCAACACAAATTGGACAACGCGAAGTATTTAATAACGCAAGAAGGTTAGTAGATGCAGCTGGACTTTCAACCAGTGCAACTGTATTAAGTCAATCATATTTAAGAACAGAAGTGGCAATGAGTACCACTACAACCAGTTATCATATTCCTATTTTGGTTAATGACAATCAAAATGGTGCTACATCAGCATATAATACAAGCAATCTTTTAAATTTACAGGATGCTTTTGTAGTAAGTTCAATTTTTATTGGTTGGGCAAATCCTACTTCTGCTACTGATACTGCATTTATTCCACAAAGTTACCCAAATGCTCAAATTGCGGGAACACAAGCTATAGCTACTGCATTACAAGGTATGTACTCATCCAATCTTACCGTAAATATCAATAATAAGCAAATACTTACGGGTTGGGATACTTTGCGTCATTACTATGTTCCACAAACACAACAAGTAGCGGCTGCAAGTTTAACTACTGGAATTTCACAAGCTGATTTGAGTGAAAATGGATTTTATCCAGTAGAACCAAATTTGGTTTTTGTTGGTAGTAAGAATAATCAAGTAAGTTTAAATTTACCAGCTGCACTAACAGCAGTACCAACATCTACTTATGGAAGAATTGTTTTGATTTTTAGAGGTATTTTGGCGCAAAACTGTACTAGTGTTAGATAGTTGATTATAAAATAGTTATGTAAATAATAGGAGCGGGTGAAGCCTGTCACAGACAAAAAAAACCCTTTTTTTTAAACTGCTTAAATGTAAAGCAAAATGAATAAAATTACTAAGTACGAGTTTATAGAATGTGTTATTGCTGCTTCATCAACTGCAACACGTTTTTATTTTAACGATCAGCCACAATTAAGGTTTGTTAGTTTAAACCAATTGGAAGTATATAATATAAACACTGTTACAGCATCAATTTTGAGTCTTAATGGTAATATTACAAATACAGTAATGGCAACTGGTTTTTTAGTCCTTTATTATGATGATCGTGAAAGTGTTAACCGTATTCCACTAAACTTGCTCAATCCAGTTTCTTCTAACGTTTCACCCGCAACTTTGGGCGCTCAATCAGCTCCGAGCGTATTTGGTGTTAAAACTTTTAACGGGCAGCAAGTCCAGTGGTCAAAGTCTTACGTACAATTTACAGCGGCTCCAGCAACTGGAAGTAATACTTCTGTATGCGTTGGTGTTTACTATTCTTAATTTTATAAAAATTTATTATGAAAAATTACGGTAAAGGTGGTTATCCTTCTACAACTGGTAATTCTTCTGGCGGTGGTCGAGACAATGATCCACCAAAAAAATAATTTCTTTTTGACTTTTAATATATAAAAATGAGTAGTGTTCAATTTACTGGAATAGAAAATATTATTGAAGCTTTTGAAGCTAACGATATACCCTATTTTGGTGTTTTTGCTGGAAAAAGTTTAATCTTTAAGAACCCTACAAGGGGTGAAGAAGCTATTCAAGATACTTTTGAAGCTTCTGAATTGTTACGATCATTTTTGTACAAATTGAACAAAGGAAGCAACGCTGTTTATACGCTAAAATTATATGAAAATTTACCAGCGGGGGGAATAACAGACAAAACCCCCGCTAATTTTTCAATTAATTTTAGATTGAACTTAGAAGGAATGTATCTAACAAATGATAAAGCGGTTCAATACGAACAAAAACAAAGCCAACAAGCTGAAATATTAGCTGAACTAAAAGCGTTAAGAATGAAGGTTGAAACAATGGAAGGAACGGACGAAGAAGAAGAACCAACAAACCCAATAATAGGAGCATTAACTGCAAACCCTGAAGTAATGAATGCTCTAGTTATGGCAGCGGTCGGAGCGATCACTGGAATAATAAGCAAATTTGCACCCCAACAACAACCAATCAAAATGCAACCAGCAATTAACGGAATAAACGAAGAACCAACAGAACAACAAAAAATTGATAAAGCTATTGAAGTTTTATCCCAATCAACACCAAATCTAGGTGATAGTCTTTTGATACTTGCAAAAATGAGTATTGATAACCCACAACAATACAAATGGTTATTAGGAATGCTTAAATAATTGTATGAACAAACAAAATCAAGATATTTTATTTCGTTTAGGAATTGCAATTGGTGTTTATTTTCTTGTAATTAAACCAATTTTACAAAAAGTTGGAATTGAAAAAACACCCGAACAAAGCGAAAAAGAACAAATAGCTCAAAAGGCACAAATTGATCCTATTAGTGCATTTTCCCCAACGTTCTATAAAACTGTTAAAGCTGCTAAATTATTAAAGCGTGCATACGCTGAACAATTGGCAAAAATTTTAAATAAAGCGGTTAGTGGTAGTTTGTTAGGTGATGACGTTGGAGCAATTTATAAAGTGTTTAGATCTTTGGAATATAAAACACAAGTATCTTGGCTTTCTAAGGTTTATGGTGAATTGTACAATAGTGAATTAATAAACGACCTTAAAAATGGTGCTAAATATGCTGCTTTTTTATGGAATACAAGGGCTGGATTAAATGATGACGAAATGAATATTATTTATCAAATCGTAAATAAATTAAAATAATGAAAAAACAATCTTTAATTATATTGGCAATTGCGGCTGGACTTGGATATTACTTTTATTTTCAAAAGAAAAAAGATACTGAACAAACTGAACCAGTAGAACCAAAGGACAACGAAGCACTACCACCACCAGCAACAAGGGAGCTTCCACCAGTTCAAAAGTATGTAATGCCATATTCATACAATCCAGCAACAACAATAAAACCAGTTGCGGTTACACTGGATAGATTTCAAAGCATTTTTAAACCAGCTGCAAACGTACCTTTTACTCTTAATCCAAAATCAACAAAAGTAAAAAAAGCAGCTCAACAAAAAAAAGCAGCAAAAAAGAAAAAACTTGGTGATCTTGGAGCGGGTTATTTATACGTATAATTTCTTTTTGACTTTTAAAAAATAAACAATGGCACAAACACCCCCATTAATGAAGCAATATCAGGCACCAACGGAGCCAAAAATTAGCTTCCCGCAACCTTTAACAGATCGTCAAAAATACGAACAGCAAAACACAATTAATAAAGCTGGGCGCCCATATACTAAATTTTATGTTGAAGTAAAACAGTATTCAACAACAGCAAATATTTTGAGTGATTGCAACACCATAACTTTTATTAATTATGGTTCAAATGACGTTAATATAAGCGGAATTGTTTTAAATCAAGGTCAACAACTTACTATTGAGGGAAACGTAAACGAAATAGATACAACTATTTATCAAGCTAACTTTTCAACTTCAATAAGTCCAAATAATTCATTAACTGTAATTCGTAAACTTTATAGCTAATGGCAAGAATTTTTCGTGATTCAGGGGTACTTAATCAATTTGGTTCACCTTCGCTAAATAGCAACACAATTGCAAACCGTCCAGCATTTGGACAAGTTGGAAGATTATTTATTGATACTACAAACAACGTTATTTACCGTGATACTGGGACTAGTTGGGTTTTAGTTGGTGGTGCTGGAAGCACTCCCAATTTACAAGCTGTTACTGGTGTAGGTAATACTTCATCAAATGGTATTTTTTTAGGTGCAAGTGGTAGCTTAACCAATGGATTAATATTTGAAGTTAGCGGTTATACTAGAATGGAACAAACTGTTGCAAGTAATGCTAATTTAGGAGCAAGTAATATAAAAAATTTTACATTTCAAACCAGTGGTACAACTGTTGCAACTGGTAATCCTTCACCTGATTTAAGTCAATTATTTTTAGATATACAAGTTCAACAAACTGTCGGCGGTGCTGGTAATTTACAAATAGGTGCAGGTTTGTTTGAGAATGTTATAAGCGGAACTGATAATTTATCTTTTACAGTTTCACAAACAACTGGAATTAGTGCATTAGCACCAATTATAAGTTATCAACGATATATAAATACTGGTGATAGTAATATTTCGCATACAGCTGGATTAGTTATAAATGGACTTCAACGAACTGGAAGTGGTTTGTTATCTGTTACTAACAATTATCAATTATTAATTAATAGTAGCCAACAATTTGCTACTACTTCAACTGTTACTAATCGTTGGGGAATTTATCAGGCTGGTGCAAATGATTATAATTATTTTGCTGGTAATATGTCTATTGGAACATCATTACAAATTAGTGGTTATAATTTAGTAACTGGAAGTTTATTTGCTTCTCAAATACGTTCAAATGATGGTAGTTTTAGTTTTTTAACTGCATCACAAATTAGATCAAATAATGTTGATATACAATTTATTGGTTTGGATTATACTACTCAATTGGGAATTATATTTTCAACCGGTAATTGGCGTATAGGTACTGGTACTGATAGTACTAGAAAATTACAAGTAGTTGGTCAACAAGAATGGATTACTACAGTAGGAACAGGAGTACATACTACAAGCGGAAATCATTTGCCAATATGGGTGAACGGCGTACAGTATTGGTTAGCATTATTAAATCCACCAGTATAACCTTAAAATTAATAATTATGGCACAAATTAGAATTAACATAACATTTATTTGGAACAATGGTATAGAAAAGGAAGCAATTTTTTTAAATGCTAATTCAATTTTAGATAATTTGGAAACTGAAGCAACATTTTCATATAGTTTATTAGATGAAAATGAAACAACATTAATTAGTGGATATATTAACATAAAGGGTGATGACTATATACAATGGTTAACCAATGATTTTTCAACAAATTGGATAATGAACTGGATAGCTGCACAAATAAATTTAACCCCAACACCTATTATATAATGCAAGAATTAAACGTACTTAAACAAGTGGTTCAAGTGGCTTTTGCTTCAGGGAAACTTACTAATTTAGAAGAAATCAAAATAATATTAATTGCAATCGAAAAAATTGAGGATCAATTAAATAAAATAGCAAGTTTAGAAAATCAATTATTAAAAAATAATTGTGAAAAAGAAACAACAAGACCATAATTTATGGACTGGATCCCAGCATTTGCAGCTTCAATAATTTCTTTTGTAATTAATCATTTTATTAATGATTATAGACTTAAACGAATTGAGGAAGAACTAAACACATTTAAAAACATTAGTGAAAGGTTAGCACGTATTGAAGGTAAAATTGATTATATCACACAAAAAAACAATTAAAATGAAAAAGTATTTATTAAACTGGAAGACAAATTTAACTGGACTAGGTGCTTTAATTACTTCAGCTGCATTAATATTTAACGGTCAGATTGTTGAAGGTATTACTGGAGTATTAACAGCTTTAGGATTATTTTCAGCTAAGGACCACAATAATTAAATTATGTTTCAACAAATTATATACGATACTTTAATTGGGCAAAAAATACCCCCTACACTAGCAAAAATTGTAACTGCTCAAAGTCAATTTGAAAGTGGTAATTACAAAAGCAATGTGTTTTTGCAAGATAATAACGCATTCGGGTATAAATATGTAGGTCAAAAAATAGCTACAAAAGGTATTCCTTCCCCAGCTAATGAAGGGGACAATTACGCACATTATAACAGTGTTCAAGATTCAGCAATTGAACTTGCTAATTGGCTTAAAAGAAGGCACAAGGAAGGAAAGCTTCCAGCATTAGAATTAATAACAACACCACAACAATATAGTAAGCTGATTAAAGCTGCTAATTATTATGGTGCAAGTGAAAGTACTTATACAAAGGGCATCACTAAAATATTTAATAGTCTTAAGATTAACCCCATTATAGGTGGATTGACCGGCATTATTATAATTGCAGCAATTTTTTTTTTAATTAAAAAGAAATAAAAATATCGTTTCGTTGGGTTCTATGATTGTATCACCGTGTTTTTACACGGTGTTTTTTTTACCTTATATATTACGAAAACGTTTTCGTAGATATATTATACAATGTTATAAATGTTTATATATATTTGTGAAACAATCAAACAAACTATAAAATGAAAAAAGAACTAACGTTAGAAGACAAATTAGGTTACTGGTTAGAGCGTTATGCTTGGAATAATTGCAGCTCATTTGATATTTATTTGTTGCTTGAAGAACATTATAATATCACCGAAAGAAAAGTTTGCGAAATGCTAAACTCATTTATGTTAGAAGTAGTTGACGACGCAAACGAACATTTAGGTATAGATATTCACGTAGAACGTTTTATAAACAAATTAAATCAATTATAATGATTATTTACGACAAAAAAACCTTTGGTTTCAATCTTCCTGAATATTGCGGGGGTAATTATGTTAGTGTTGACGTTGTATATCCAAATCAAATCAATCAAATTACTTTTTTTACTGAAAGTGGATACCATTTATTATTTACAGTTTTAGTTAATCAAACAAATGAGCATCTTTTGAACAATGCTACATTAGCATACATAAAAGCTAAAATTGAAAATGAAATTAATTAAAAACATTATTTATTTATTTGCAACCCTATTCGTAGGGTTGTTTTTTTTCTTCTTCATCTTTATTTATTCACTTTTAATTATTGTATGCGTAGTTACACAGAAAAAATTTTGGTGCCAGTAACCAAAAGTCAAAAAGAAAATCTATTAAAGTTTGCAAACGAAATGCAAATTCCCACAAGTCAGCTTGTAAGAGCTGCAATTAATTATTATTTATCTGAAAAATTAAAAAAACAAACTGAAATTAGTTATGAACCCCAAAATTAAAAACAGCGAAACCCCTTACTTCAGCACTTCACCAGTGCAAGATCAATTTGGGCAACTTATTGTTGCGTTTGGAATTACAAAGCGTGAAAAGTTGGCAATGGATATATTTATAGAATTTATAAGACAAGGTGATGACCCAATTATTATAAAAAAATGTTATGAATTAGCAGATAAATTTTTAAACTATGAACCCATAAAAGAAGAACAATCTAATATTATAATGTGAATGAAAAACTCCAACAACGAAAAGCAAAGCCAAACTATCAACCACCAAAAGAACCACCTATATTAACCATTAAAGGAAATCCAATTGGAAGCAAACAAAGTATAGTTTGTTTTCAGGGACTTCCAAAGGCTGGAAAAAGTCTTTTTATTACTTCCAGCATTGTTTCAGCATTTACTAATTATGACATATTTGGAATGAAAATTTCACTACCTGAAAATAAAAACAAGATAGCCTATTTTGATACTGAAGGCAGCGAATACGATTTTTATCAAATTATAAATAGGTTACAATATCAATTGGGCAGAAATAGTTTACCTGAAAATTTAAGCTTGTATAATTGCCGTGAAGATTCACCCAGCGAAGTAATAGATCTTATTAATACTTACTTGCGTGAGAACGGCGAAATAGGGTGTTTAATTATTGATGGTGTTCTAGATCTAGTTAACGATTTCAACAATATTGTGGAATGTAATTTAGTTATGCAATGGCTCAAAAAAATTACTAAAAATTACAATATGTTGGTAATGGTTGTTCTTCATCTCGGAAAAAAAGATAAACTTTCTTTAGGACATTTAGGAAGCTTCTTGGACCGTAAAAGTCAAAGTATAATAATCATTGAAAAAGAAAATAACATAATGACAATGAAGCCGCAATATTTACGAAGCTGTGAAGATTTTTCTCCAATAAGCGTTCATAATATTGGCGGTCACTGGGTCGAAACTTCTGAAGGCAGCAAAACTGAAGAATCAATTTATGGACTTGAAAAAGATGCACTATTACGGATATTGTTTTTAGAACCAGTAACATATAAGCAATTAATTGAAGCATTAGCTGAAAGGTTGGGTAAAGGAATTTCAACAGCAAAAAAGATAGTTAAAGAATGGATTGAAGAAGGCACAATCCATAAAAGTGGTGAATTTTATAAACGTAAAAATTAAAAGTAAAATGAAAATTAATTTAAAAAAGATTGTATTCTACAATTATGTAAAAACTATTGCAATAATATTTATATGGGTTCCAGTATTTGCAATTATTGATTTTTTTAAAAACTTAAAAAACAAATTAAAATGAAAGCAAAAATTAATTATGAAAAAACTGATGATTTACATAAATTTTTATTAGATAGTTCAAATTGGATGATTATTAGAATTGATAAAGATGGTTTGCATTTACATATGAAAGATGATATGGATTGGGTATTAATGGCAGTTTTTTTAGCATATAATGATGAAATGTATAATGCTATTGTAAAAGAAGTAAATATATTAAAAAAGGAATTAAAATGAATACTTACCAAATTGTATTAAGTTGTAATCATGACATTGTAATAGCTCATGTTATAGCAATTTCGCAAGAAAGAGCTATTGAATTATTTAAAAATAATTACGCATGGTTTTTAGGAGAATATGAAATAATTATATTATCTGAAAATGTAACAGATAAACATGGCAACCCACTAAAAGAAAAAATTAAAATATTTTAAAATGAAAAAACTTAGCAAAGATGAATTAAAAGTTGTTTGGTGGTTAGTAAGTGAATATAAGTATGATATCTATGAAGCTTACAAAGGTGATGACAGAAAAAGTATTATAAAAGTTATGGACATAATAGAAGAACGATTGTTAAGTTTAAGCTGGGACAAACGACGTCAAGGAAGAAAATCATTTAATCATTTTAGTGATTGTTTAAATAGGTTAGTTCAAAAATACAAATAAACAAAACCCCCAGTAAACTTTTGCAAGGTTTAAAGGGGGTTTATTTCTTTTTCATCTCAAATATAGTAAATAATGGCAGAAAAATTAAAAACAGCTATTCTTTTTTTTCCTGATGGCAAAACAGCCTGGAAGCTTCGCAACATTGGGAGCGAAACTAGATTTTTAGATTATGGTCGTAAAGTTGGTGCTATTTATGTGAACTTTTACGATAAAGAAACAAGGCAATTTATTAAACGCGTTAATTTGAGTTAAAGTATAGGAAAAACACCACAATAACCCGCTTCGTGCGGGTTTTTTATGCACTTATCGTTTAAAAACTATCTATTTTTAAAGGTCAAAAAGAAATACTTCGCTTTTTATTTGGATATATGAGTTGCGGGGGTTAGCTTTGGCTATAAGCACAAAGCTAAACACCCCTATTGACCTACGTCAAAACATCTTATTTCCAATTTTTTTGACCTAAAAAATTTTTTTTTGATAATTTCAAAAATTTCGCTATAACTTTATTAAAATTTTGAAATTTGTTAAAATCAACTTTAATAGGTCGTTTAAATCCATACGGGGGCAATAAAAAAGTTATTGTTCACGACCAGGGAACCAACGACATTATAAAAAGTATTTTAGCGGCTCACAAAATTTATGCGGGTGAATATGATAAAATAAGCGACTATTTTTGGACTGGGGACTTAAAAAGCACTTGCAACAAAATTTGGAACTTCTTAAAGAAGAATATTAAATATCATATTGAGAGTGAAAGCCAACAAAAAATAATGAGTCCAACGGCTATTCTCACTCTTGCCAAAAATGACTGCAAAAATTACGCATTGTTTATAAATGGGGTTTTAAATTCACTTAAGCGTAAAGGAAAGTTTAAAAACAAAATAGTTTATCGTTTTGCATCTTATAAACTACTGGACGAAATACCGCATCACGTTTTTGCGGTGGCAATTGATGACAATGGAAATGAAATTTGGATTGATCCTGTTTTATCAACATTCAACAACAAAAAAACATATTATCATAAAATCGATTATAAAATGCCTTTATATTCAATATCAGGGACTCAAGTTGGTTTGTTTGGAAGCCAAAAAGCAAAAAAAACATATAACAAAAGTGTAGATGAAGCAAAAGCAAAAGGACTTCCAGCACCACCACCACCCGCAAAGAAAAAAATTGTCCTTAAAATTGCACTGGCTCCAGCTAGGGGAAGCTTTTTATTGTTGGTTGGGTTAAATTTTATGGGACTTGCAACAAAATTGCAAAAAGCTTTTACTGATAATAAAGACAAGACTAATAATTTTTGGAGCGGTCTTGGTGGCAATACCAACGAATTGTTGCGTAAGGTAGAACAAGGAGCAAAGAAAAAACGTATTTTAGGATATGATGACGGTCAAATGGGTGTTGTATCTACTGCATCAATTGCAGCGGCAGCGGCTCCAATTCTTTTAAAGGTTGGAACATTTTTAAAAAGTTTAGGAATTGACCCAGCGGAAATTGCCAACGCGGGTAAAAAAGTTTTGGCTGATCAAGCACGTAAAGCCATAACAAAAATTACTAATAAAGTTGATACTTTGCAGGAACAAGGGGAGCAAGAACTTACTGAAGCGGTAAATACTTTAGAGAATAAAGCGGTAGTTGCACCAGTGCAAGAAATGAAACCTAAAATGAATTATTTACCGTTTGTTATTGCTGGTGGTGTTGCTATCTATTTACTAACCAAGAAAAAACGTTAATATGACAGCCGGACAGAAAAAAAATATTGATAGATTAAAAAAGCTTCAAGCGGACGCTAAGAAGTTAAAAAAAGCAAACCCAAAACTTTCACATATAGAAGCCATTAGAATGGCAGCTGGAAAAAAAGTTGGTACAGCAAAAAAAACAGTTAAAGTTGGTGCAACTAAAAAAAGAAAAGCTACACCAAAAATAACTGAAAGGGTTATTTTAACTGCATCACATAAAGTTAAAAATGCAGCTAATAAATTGGATGAATTACAACATGAACACATGTTGCAAAAGTCAATTGGTAAAATGGCTGAATCATTTTTGGCTGTGTATTCTTCCAATGGCAAAACCATTATACAACGTTTTAAAACTACCAGTTTAATGGAAGCCAAAAAACTAGCTTCAGCGTTTAAAAAAATGCACAATCTAAAAGGCACTTTAAAAGTTTCAAAATTTTCACATATCTAAATTTAAAAAAATGTATCACAAAAAACGTAAATCACACAAAAAACACCATACACAAAAAAAACGCCGTCGTATGGGTGCTACTGGTTCAGGAATGTTAATGGAAGCAGCCGGTCTAATTGGCGGAGCTGTTGCAGCTAGATTTGTTACCACAACAGATAAAATTCCAATGTTTTCAACATTACAGCCAAATGTTAAAAATGCTGGTGTTTTAGCATTGGGTTATTTCTTCCCTAAATTGGTTAAGGGTTCAATGGGTAAATCAATTGGCTTGGGAATGATCACAGCGGGTGGACTTGGTTTAGTCCAATCTACTGGAATAATAGCTGGACTTGAAGACACTATGAGCGTTTCGGTTATGGCTGGTGATGACTTAAGCGTTATTGCTGGATATAACGAAGACAATTTAAGCGTTATAGCTGGAATGGAAGAAGAATATTAATTTAAATTTAAAAACAAATAACATTTTAAGAAATGGCAACACAAATTGGACAACGCGAAGTATTTAATAACGCAAGAAGGTTAGTAGATGCAGCTGGACTTTCAACCAGTGCAACTGTATTAAGTCAATCATATTTAAGAACAGAAGTGGCAATGAGTACCACTACAACCAGTTATCATATTCCTATTTTGGTTAATGACAATCAAAATGGTGCTACATCAGCATATAATACAAGCAATCTTTTAAATTTACAGGATGCTTTTGTAGTAAGTTCAATTTTTATTGGTTGGGCAAATCCTACTTCTGCTACTGATACTGCATTTATTCCACAAAGTTACCCAAATGCTCAAATTGCGGGAACACAAGCTATAGCTACTGCATTACAAGGTATGTACTCATCCAATCTTACCGTAAATATCAATAATAAGCAAATACTTACGGGTTGGGATACTTTGCGTCATTACTATGTTCCACAAACACAACAAGTAGCGGCTGCAAGTTTAACTACTGGAATTTCACAAGCTGATTTGAGTGAAAATGGATTTTATCCAGTAGAACCAAATTTGGTTTTTGTTGGTAGTAAGAATAATCAAGTAAGTTTAAATTTACCAGCTGCACTAACAGCAGTACCAACATCTACTTATGGAAGAATTGTTTTGATTTTTAGAGGTATTTTGGCGCAAAACTGTACTAGTGTTAGATAGTTGATTATAAAATAGTTATGTAAATAATAGGAGCGGGTGAAGCCTGTCACAGACAAAAAAAACCCTTTTTTTTAAACTGCTTAAATGTAAAGCAAAATGAATAAAATTACTAAGTACGAGTTTATAGAATGTGTTATTGCTGCTTCATCAACTGCAACACGTTTTTATTTTAACGATCAGCCACAATTAAGGTTTGTTAGTTTAAACCAATTGGAAGT
>Ga0209085_1001531_pt1 | contig 14177 bp, 9 predicted proteins | sample C_131016_EF_Meta_FD_187310 | JGI IMG/M metagenome (GOLD analysis project Ga0209085, IMG submission 187310) | Freshwater microbial communities from Lake Croche, Canada to study carbon cycling - C_131016_EF_MetaG (SPAdes) (version 2) | ecosystem: Environmental > Aquatic > Freshwater > Lake | place...
AGATAGAGAGACCGGAAAGTCGTAAAACCAGTCTATCTCAAGAAATAAGCCGCTCTGGGCGGCTTAATTTCGGTAACATACCAGACTGGTTCGGTACATTATCTCAGCTTTTCAGGCCTGCTGACGCGTCGCGTCCGGTCGAGTTGCTGAAGGACGGTTGCAGCGACGGATCCTTGTTCCAATCGCTCAGAGCTTGCAGATATTTTGCCATGGCATCTTTATCAACGGCTGCTTTGTCGATGGCCTGAACCTCAGCCGGTGCCTGACGTACTCCAGTCAAACCATTGCTGGGTTGTGCGGTCCGCCCCCACCCATTGGCGCTGTCTTGAAAGAGGCCTTGCGCATCTTTGGCAGCGGGACCTTGCGCTGTTTGATCTTTCGCAAAACGGGTAAAGGCCTGCTGGAAATCTTTGGGCTTGATGCCTGTGTCGAGCTGAGCTTGTTTGCCCGCCAGAACGTCGGATGCCAAAGCCACCATTTGCGGAGACGGTGTGCCCACATCGCCAAAACGACCCGCAAATTTATTGTAAATTTCCCGATAGGTGGCGGCGCGGCCATCTTTATAGAAAATCGGCTTGTTGGATTCAGCCGCACGCGGCAAAGCCATGGCGGCTGAGGCATCGGGTGAGTTTTTATAACCATCCAAAAAGCGCGTCGCGCCTTGCGGACCTAGAAAATGCGCCAGATAAAGCTCTGTCGGACCCACAGCCTCGTGGCCGGAGGATTTCAGATAACGGGCATTATCAGCCGCATATTCGGCCGCCATACGGGTTGCAATTTCCGGATTACGGCGCAAATCCAAAAGTGCTGCGCGTTCACTGCTCGTCATCGCATTGGTGGAAATGGCATTGGAAGCCTGATTGAGGCCATGACGCGCCCCATAAAGCTGCAGACTTTTCAACCATGTTCCTTCGGTGAACTGAAACAGACCCGTCGCGGAACTGGTCTTCGCTTTCGCATCGGGATTGAGACCGCTTTCGATCTCAGCCTGACGCAGCAAATAGGTAAAATCCCCGCCACTGTCATGGGCAGCCGTCCGGATTGTACTCCTCACACTGTCATGCGAACCGCTGATTTCAGAAATCGGCATCGGGAAAGACCCTCGGGTAACCAAAAAGCATCGGAATGGGGTAAACCCATTCATTCGATCTTAGGACAGCAAGTACCATGCCAATTTGAGGCTCATTTTCGCTGATTTGTGGGGAAAAACTGGATCGGGCTGGGGACAACCGAAAAATGAACGCGCCTCCTGTTAACGTATAGAGGCATGCGCTATATCTTATAAACAAGTACAGCATGATGATGCGTCAAGTGGAAGGGTTTGATCATGGATGCCATGATTGTCTTTATGGGCTTTGTTCTGTTGCTCTCTGTGTTGATTGTCATTGTGGCCAATTCAACCAACCAGCAAAGCCAACAATTGCAGGCCATCTATCGCCGCTTGCGTGTCTTGGATGGGCCGGCCCATGTTGTGGCAGGCGCCGAAGAAATGCGGCGCGACCGTTCTGTGCATCTTGATAAGCTCATCATGATGGAAGTGGAACTCAATCAACAAAACCGCAATGAATTGACCGAAGACGAAATCAACAAAATTGAATTTGCCCGCTTTGCGATTAAAGGCATCAATGACAAGCTCAACGCCTCCAAAGACTGGATGGGGCCGCCCTATGATCTGGAATGGGTCGAATTTTTGGATCGCGTGCCCAAGCTGAAAGGGCTTTATTTACGGGCGGCGACAGATCATCATCACCCCAATATTGTCGCAAGCCCCGCAGGCCCCATGGGCCCTATCGGCATCCCTGCTCCGGATCAAACCCAGCATTAAAACCGATATGATGATGAAAGCGAGACAGAACAATTGACGTTACGTCGATTTGTTTGTCTGGATTGCTTCGCTGCGCTCGCAATGACAATTATTTTTTGCTTCGCTTCATTTGCTGAAACAAGCAACACCATGATTGAGTGGGGCCGGATCGCGTGGTAATCCGGTTGTCAGCGAAGCAAGAAAATGTGGCGTGTTCCGGATTGCTTCGCTGTGCTCGCAATGACGATTGTATTTTTGCTTGGCTTCATTTGCTAAAACAAGCAACACCATGATTGAAAGGGGCCAGAGGACGCGTAGCAATCAAGGTGTCAGCGAAGCAACAAAAAGCAGTGTGTTCTGGATTGCTTCGCTGTGCTCGCAATGACGATTGTATAATCAATCATCACAGAGCGTTTCATGCCGTCATTGCGGCTGTGACCAGACCTTATTTCAGATAATTAAACAGACTGGTATTGGCAATTTTGGCAAAGGTCTGCTGCGACGCATTCAGGTTCAGACTTTTTTGCTGGAACTGCGTAGCGGCCACTTCAAGATTTGTATCTTGCAAACTGGACAATGTTGTTTTCAGCGTCAAAGACGCATTATCATTGACATTCTTTTGGGCATCAAGCCGAGCCAATTGACTGCCTGCCAATGTCTGCACATTGGAGAAGTGATCAACCATCGACTTCACTTCGCTGACAGAACCCGAAGTCGATTTGCCTGCCTGCAGCAAGGCAATCGCATCATTGGCAATATCAAAAGCAGAACGCGGATGGCTTTCACCCGGAATGCGCACAGCCATGAAGGTATTGGTCCCGTCCACACCCGCTTGAACGGTGACGCCATCACCGACCTGCAATTCATGGACGCCATTATCGCCGGAATAGTGGACCTTGCCATTGGCATCCGGTGTAAAGACCGGCGCTTTGGCACGAAACCCACCAAAAATAGCTTCACCGTTTTGATCAACCGTATTGCCAAGATCAACAAGCTGGCTGGTCAAATTTTTCAATTCAATCGCGATCGCATTGCGATCTGTAGCCGACATGGTGTCATTGGCGCCTTGCAAGACAAGCTCTTGCATACGGGTGGCAATATTGGCCGCTTGCCCCACCGTTGAACTTTGCTGATTCACGCGGGCCGAGGCCAGAGTAATATTGCGCGCATATTGATCAAGATTATCTACTTGCAACTGCAAGCGTGACGTTTGGGAAAACACAATCGGGTCATCGGACGGCTTGGTCAATTGTTTGCCCGACGAGATTTGCTGCTGAAGCTTATTCACATCAGCCTGCAAATCCTGCATGCTTTTGAGCTGAGTATCATAAAATTGCTTGCTGCTGATTTGCATCACTCAGTCTCCCACTTACATAATCTTATAGATCGCATCAAACAGCGCCTTAGCTGTATTGATCACTTCGGCTGAAGCTTGATAGGCCTGTTGGAACCTGAGCAGATTGGCTGCTTCCGTATCCAAGCTCACACCCGTCTTGCCATCATAAGCCGACTGCAAACTCGCAACAGCCGCCTGCGATGATGTTGATGTATCATTGGCAGCCTGCGCCGTCGAGCTCAACTGTGTCGACATGGCCGCGTAAATATCTTGGAAGGTGCCAGAATTAGCGCCCAAAGCGTCTTTGCCCTGCAAAGCCCCCAGAAGAACCGCATTCCGGTTATCACCTGTGCGGGTCGGATCGGTGAGAACAGAATAAGTATCCCCCACCGACGCATTACCATTGATGGTAAAGGACATGCCGAGATATTTAACCGGTTGACCAACCGTATAATTACGCGTTGCCAAACTGACGCCAGAAGTTTTGTCAAACAACTCGACCTTACCAGGTGCCACAACTTTCACTGTGAAATCAGGCGTGACTGGATTGGTGCGGGACAGGTCCGTTGGATAGCTGGCAATCAGCGAACGCTTGACGGTCGAAATATCATTGGTCTGCGCGACACTGACAGGCGGCACATCGCCCACATTGCGCCATTTGACCGTAATCACGCCGTTATCATTGGAGGCCCAAACGGGCCATTCGGGTGTTGGAGATACTGGCAATCCACCACTGACATTAATGCGGGCTTTAAGAGCAATTTGCTTGTTTAAATTATTAACGAAGTCTTGCGTGGTCGGGATCGTTCCGATCTTGACGTCAAAACTTTGCAAACCCGTGTCGTTGGGAGAAAGCTTCAGGGTGACGTTGAATGTATCGCCGACAGAAATGGGCAAGGTGCTTTGCAGTGTTTGAATTTCTGCAATACCAGAACCCGGCTTGACACCATTATTTTCAGCATGAACGGTGACCGCAACTGGTTGCTGATTTCCACGAATAATCTTTGAAACAACAAGCGGCTTGTAGCCAGTATCTGCAAAAGTGACGACCAGTTGATTTTTGACGCTGTCGTAAGAAACAGTCGGTTTTAAAGTCACACCAGAATTATTGATTTTGTTTTGCAAGATCGAGGACAGATCCACAACCGACTGCGCGCCTGTGACATAAAGCGGACCGGTGAAATTCATGCCAGGAATATCAAAGCTGACGGTATCCGACATTTGTAAATTGGCTGGGATGTCGATGGTTTGAATGGCTGGTACAGGCTCTCCGGCAATCCCTTGAACCGAAGTGCTTGTTTTCACATTGCTCGATTGAACAGCAACAATCAGGTCTTCCGGCGCTGGACCGGTCAGTGTTAATGAGTCTGCCACACGCGACACGGACTTACTGGTATCAATGACAGGCGAGACAATATTGCCACCATTTGTCACAGTGGATGAAAAAGTGAGGACATCATTGAGACGTGCGAGCGAAAGTCCAGCCGCCATGAAGCCAAGGGATTTTGCATTGCTTTGGTCAGTCGCCGTGAAAGCATTGATTTGCAAATCATTGTAGGACGATTGCAAACTCACATGCCCAAATCGGTCAACAGACCAATCAACACCTGCTGTATCAGAATGATAGATCTTATTGGGGTTTGAGGCATCAAATCCAGAAGGATGACCGATGACAACCTGATGATTGGCGCCATTGAAATAGACATTGATCGGTGCGCTTGCTTGCTTGCCCAAATCAATCGTGGATACGCCTGCGCCTGTCACACGATAGGCAAGCGAATTGGGTGTTGTGGACGTGTTGAAACCAAGCGCGGGATTGGCCGCGAGAGAAAAATCTGTTGTTTTGGATGTCAGGCGCAACTTACCATCACTGCCTGTATACCAGCTCAGATCCGTCCCGTTCTGGTTGTCACTGCCAGACGCTGACGTAATAGACAGCGTATAGGGCTTGCCGAGATATTGGACATTCAGTGTATGAGGAAATGGCGGTGTAACAGCTGTATCAGCCGCAATGGTTGGCTGTAACCCCAAAGCTGACAATTGATTGGGCGATGCCGACTGCGTCCCAGACAAATTGAGGGTTTGCGGATTGGCGCCCAGCGCTTGCGGCAGTTTGAAATTGAGATAATCCTGCCCCCCTTGATGCAAAATAGTGACGGCCACAGGCGGCAAGCCGTTTGAAGAGAATTTTGCATCATTGGTGATGGTGGGGGGATTCAACCCCAAAGTCGTCACATCGGCACCGGCAAAAGAGACGTTACTGGCGCCGCTGCCAACTTCCGGTGGCAGATCAATCGACAATTGGCCTTGAGGGTTGACAAAAAATTGCAAGTCTTGCGACCAGGTGGCGGATAATTTGCCCCATTGGTCGTTGTAAGGCACAGGTTCAGCTTTAACCGACGAGGTTGGATTGCCATTGGCATCCATTCCGCGCGTCAGTTTGAAGGTTTGTGTGACGGCGCCGAAATCTTTGCTGTTAACGGTCACATCAACCGAATAAGTCGCGCTGCCCATGACTTGGCTACCAGTCACAACAGTGTTGCGGACCATGGACACGGTTTGATCTGCGCCATTGACATTGAGGGTAAATTTCAAGGTCCCCTCGCCCAAAGTCCCCCAATCAATGGGCTGTCCTTTAATGGACTGGACGGTTGCCTGCTGAGTGAGCTTGGCTTCCATGGTTTGCGTAATTTCAGAGGCGCTTTTCCCTAAAATATCCGTCCCGCTCAAACGCACCGACGCCAAGCTATCGGGTACTTTAAGATCGTAAACTGCACCGGCAATCACCGAGCCACTATTATCAGTGGCCTGAGCCCCATCGGTTTGCGGATAGGCTGCCACTTTCACCGAAGTACTACGATCTTTATTGACAAGGACCGTTAGAGGCGCACTGGTTTGCTGCAGGCTGAGATTGCGATAGCCAGCGGTATCGATGGGGGGCATGTAAACAGCATCAGGCAGAAAGCCGTTTGCAACCGTCAATAATTTGTTTGCTTGCGCAGGTGACAAGACAGGCCCTGAGAGCTGACGACCTTCGCGGGTGAAGACTTGCAGATTGGTGCCACCAAAACCGCTTTCAACCGTCGCGTCAAGCGCAAGAGTCTGTGCAGGCGTAGCCCCCGGATTGACCACAAAGTTAGAGGCCATGGACGCTTTGATCAGTTGGTTCGGACCTAAAGCATTGATTGTCAAAACGCCATTGACGGCGCTGGCCGTCAATTGATCACCATAGCCTTGAAACTTCAAATCGGCATTGATTGCATCAGCCAGACCGGTGATGGAGCCCGCATTCAAGCCATCAAAAACATGCAGATCCTTGCTGGAGCCTGTGAAGGGCACCAGACCCGTCACGCCTGCATTGGCCGTGAGAGCGAGCGAAGACCCCGTCTGAGCCCCGAGCGACCAATCCGTGAGCTGCCCGCCGAACACTCCCACCGCGGTGGCGGGACTGGCGGGGTAATCACCGAGAGCACCGGCATTGAAGCCCGCAAAGGCGGTTGCGACATTCGTCGCTTTCATATCTTGCAGAGCGGTGAAGGTGACGCCTGCAACACTCACCGATTGCCCTGCCGTTAAATCAGTGAAGGTCACTGTATTGGTCGGAGGGGTCAAACCGTCAGTCGCTGGCGTTGTGAGCACCGGCGCTGGGACAGAGGATTCCGGATAAGGCGATTGCGGGCCGGTGCCTAAAAAGTTCTGCAAATCCTTTTTGAAATCCAGCGTCACGGCTTTGAGGCTGGTCCCGTCATTGATCGACAGACTGATTTTTGGCAAATAGCCCTGCTTCATGGCCAGCATCAGCTTGGCCGGATCAATCGGCTTGCCATTCATGTCCTTGCCGAAAGTGGCCGAGGGCAAGGTCCGCAAGGAGGACAGAGTTACATTGGTCGCACCCGAGGGGATCAGCGACACCACACCATCCGCCTTCACACCGATCGCACCGCCGGGGGTTTGCGACTGGCTGAACACCGACTGGATCTGTGGCAAAGAAGGAGGAGCCACGGTCTGTTGCGATTTATTGATGGCAATGGAAGCCGTGCCGGCATTGCTGGGATTGGTGTCAGCATAGATGGGCAGCGACATTGCCCATTGGGTGGGATCCGTGATCAGCAACCGCATGCCAGCGGCTGCATCCTGTAAGGGGCTCACGGTAAAATTGTCGCCCGATTTGGCCGTGCCTTCGAAATGGAATTTCAGTCCATCCAAGGTCAGGTCACCTGTGCCGCTGACGGTTTTTTTGGAGGCTTGTGCCTTAATTGTCCATTTCTGTGATGGACCATCAAATGTCGCCACATAGGTGTCGGACGAAGCCGTCCCCATGCTGGAAGGATCAATGCTCAGCTTGGCAGCGCCTTGATTGGATTTTGAGGGCACGCCGCTCAATGTATCGGTCGAGAACAGCGCCAATCCTTGATTGCCCGCGAGATCAACGCCCTGCACATGCTGGCTGTTCATATTATTAGCGAATGCCAAAGCCAGCCGGTTGAAACTGTCACGCGTATAAAGGCACTGGCTGCGATAGAGCTGCAAGCCTGCCAAGGTACCAGACGTCACCTGATTGGTGACGGCATTGGTGCCACCCGGATCAAACACAAAATCAAGCCGCTGGCCGACAATCTGCGACCCCAATTTATTGGCTTTAACCCCGTCAACCAGCTTGGCGCCACCGGTGGATTCACCCAAATAAACGGTAATTTTACCCGATGGCTCTTCAGCCACTTTGATGGAAACCAATTGCGATAATTGGTTTACCAATTTATCGCGCTGGTCCAAGAGATCATTGGGCTGCTGGGAAGATCCCGTTGAGGCTGCAATACTGGCATTGAGTTTGGCCAGCTGGTCGATATAGCCATTGGCCGACTGCAAAACCGTATTGATATTGGTTTCCGCAAAACTCGCTTCCTGATTGATGGAGCTGATTTGCGAATGAAACTGGTCAACAATCTGCTGCGCACCCGTCAGAGCGGCTGTGCGCGCAGACATCGATGACGGGCTATTGGCAATGTCTTGCAGATTGGAAAAGAATTTCTGCATGGATGTGCTGACGGTTGATGTCGGCATCAACACACGCCGTTCCAATTGCCCCATGCTGGTAGCGAGCGCCTGCGCCTGAGCGCTTGAGGCATTGGCTGACCAAACTGCATCCCGCAAAAATGTATCGGATGCACGCTTGATGACATCAACGGAAACACCTGTGCCGCTTTGCGAAGTCACCGTCAAAGGCGAGCTCGGGCCAACACCTGCCGTTGCAAGCGTTGCATCCCGATGCACATAGCCTTCCGTATTCGCATTGGCGATGTTATTGCCCGTGACTTCAAGCGATTTCCGGTAGGCCGAAATCCCCGAAGCGCCAATGCTTAAAATGTCACTCATCGGTTTTCCTAACGTCTCTGATGAGTTATTTCACAGTCGCAAGTTTAACGCTGGCGGCCGCAACAACATTCTGTTCGCCTGCCAAACGGTTTTGGTAGTTTTCGGCAGCCTGACCATAAGCCCGCTTGATCGCATCGCGCAGGCCGGTATTCATCGAATTAGTCACCAATTGCGAATAGGCATGATCGAGCATGCCCTCGAAAGGCTTCTGGCCTTCATTGTCGAACAAGCCATTTTCAAGCTTTGTATCGCGCATGATCTGCAACACGGTTTGCACGAACAAGGATTCAAAATTCTTGGCGGTGTCATCCATGGATGGACGCACGCCCGCCGCTTTTGCTTGCTCAAGCGTCACGCCATTCGGCAGTGCGGACTTTTGCGAGGTCTGGATTTTATTGAGAGGCGAAATGGTCATGGCTCCGCCTCTCCTTAAATCACAATAAGTTCGGCATGAAGCGAACCAGCTTGTTTTAAAGCTTCCAAAATGGCCACGAGATCGGCAGGAGAAGCCCCGACCGCATTCATGGCATCGACGATGCTCGACAAATCAGCGCCCGGCGCAAACAAGAATGTATGGGCAGGCTGCTGATCCACCGTAATCTGTGAATCTTGTGTCGTCACAGGCTGTCCACCCGGTGCCACAACACCGCCCTGGGCGATGATGGCTCCATTAGGCTGCGTTACCTTTTGCATTTCCTTGATATTGACCGTCAAGCTGCCATGCGAAACGGCAGCCGGTGTGACATGCACGCCTTCACCAATCACGATGGTGCCGGTACGGGAGTTCACGATCACACGCGCAGGCGGCGGAGCTTGAGAAACCTTGATATCTTCAATGGCTGACATGAAGGCAACGCGCTGATCAGTATCACGAGGTGCCATGACACGAATTGTTGTCGCATCCATAGCCGATGCCGTACCCTCGCCCATCACTTTGTTGATGGCTTGGGTCAAACGGGTGGCTGTCGAAAAATCAGCGGTGTTCAGATTGATCATCATGGCCGGCATGGTGTCAAACGGATTGGCAACAATACGTTCAACCGATGCACCGCCCGGAATACGACCTACAGTCGGAATATTTACGGAGACTTTGGAACCGTCTTTGGCTTCGACACCGAGACCACCCACGGACAGATTGCCCTGTGCCATGGCATAGGTTTCATTGTCAGCACCCACAAGCTGGGTCATCAGCAACACACCACCCTTGAGGCTGGTTGCTTTGCCGAGAGCAGAAACCGTCACATCAATCCGCTGGCCGGGCTTGGAGAAAGCGGGCAGATCAGCTGTCACCATGACGGCCGCAGAATTGGCAGCGTTCAGGCTGTTAATATCTGTAATGGTCTGACCAAAGCGCTGCACCATGCTTTGCAAGCTTTGCAAAGTGGCCGCCACGTTACCATCACCGGTCTTGTTGAGACCGACCACAATTCCATAGCCCACCAATTGGTTGGATCGCACGCCGGCAAAGGTTGCCAGATCCTTGATACGGTCCATCCGCTCGGGCGCACGCGGCGCAACATTCTGAGGAGCCGCACTGGCCAACACTTGCGGCGCAGGTGACGCATTGGCCGGAGTTGCGGGTGTCTGCACTTGAGCTATCGCAGCCTGCGAAAGCAATGCAAAAGATACCAGAAGGGAACGCAGCGATTTAAAACGCATTTTCAACCCTTTTCCATTATAGCGGTGACAACACATCCAAAGCTTGACCGTACCAGCCCTGCTTAGTCGAATTAGCAATATCACCTGCCCCGGTATAAGTTACATTAGCTTGTGCAATACGATTTGAATTCACAGAATTACCAGGGCCGATATCATCCGGACGGACAAGACCGGAGACCCGCACATATTCTTCGCCTTGGCTGACGCTCAAAAGTTTCTGACCTTCAATCCACATATTGCCATTGGCATAAACGCGAGTGACCATCACTGTCATGGTGCCGGTAATAGTATTCGACTGATTGGCTGCACCAGTACCAGCGTAAGACTGATCAACAGTTGTTGCTAATGCTGCAGATCCACCTTTCGATCCACCAAAAATACCGCTAATGACACCAACCGGCCCAAAGAGTGCAGATGGCAAACCTATACTTGCCGATCCTTTTCTGGTGATGGTCCCGTCATTAGACTTCGTGGCTGAAATAGTTTCGGTAATATTGACAGTCAATACATCGCCAACATTACGGGCTCTGCGATCTCCAGAGAAGAAACCTGTTTGTGCCGATGAATATATGGCCCCATCAGCGGCTTTTTCTTTTACAGCCACGACATTGTCATAGCTTGCCTGAAAAGATTCAGAAACTTTTGCTTCCTGAACTGTATTACAACCTGAAAGCGCGAGAGCCGACAAAGCAGCGAGAATGTGAAGCTTACGCATCAGAGCCACCCTTAAATATTCTGCGTGAGATATTTCAGCATGCCGTCGACTGACGAAATGGCCTTCGAATTCATTTCATAGGCACGCTGCGTTTCGATCATGCTGACCAGTTCTTCCACGACATTAACGTTGGAAGCTTCCAGAGCACCCTGCAAAATCGTGCCACGCGGGGGCGAACCGGGTGCACCCACATTCGGCGCACCGGACGACTGTGTTTCAAGCGCCAAAGTGCCGCCCAATTGCTTGAGACCGGCATTGTTCGGGAAGGTTGCGATTTCGACGGTGCCCACTTGCTGCAATTTGGTCTGGCCAGCCAGCGCAACCGAAACGATGCCATCCGAAGAGACGGTGATGGAGGTTGCTTCGGGGGGAATGGTAATCGCAGGCTCAAGCGGATAACCGTTTGAGTTCACAACGCGGCCCTGTGAATCCTTGGTGAAGTTACCGGAACGGGTATAGGCGATCTGGCCGGTGGGCATCAGGATCTGGAAGAAGCCAGACCCTTCCACTGTCATATCCAGTGAATTGTCGGTGTTGATGATGTTGCCCTGACTGTAGAGCTTTTCAGAAGCCGCCACACGCACACCGGTACCAATGGCAAGACCTGTGGGGGACTGGGTGTTCTGGGAGGTCTGCGAACCCACTTCACGCGCTGTTTGATAGAGCAAGGATTCGAAACTCGCGCGGTCGCGTTTGAAACCGACCGTGTTAACGTTCGCCAAGTTATTCGAGATCACGCTCATGCGTGTCTGTTGGGCGTTGAGACCGGTTTTGGCGATATGTAAAGCATCAGACATGGGCAGACCTTTCCTGTGTCACGCCCATTAAATAGCAACTTTCATGCCAATTTCTTGGCATGGCCATATATATCTGAAAAAACGAGGAAAAACCTCAGAAAATAGAGGAAAAGCCGACCCTATTTTCGCTGAAAAGTCCCTGCTTTAGCGGTCATTACGCATCAACCGCGCAGTTTCCGTATCAATTTCCTTGGCTGTCGAGATCAGCTTGACCTTCATGTCATAAGAACGGGAATGTTCGACCAAATTGACCAAAGTTTCGACCGAATTCACGTTGCTGGCCTCCAAAACCTTGGAATTCAGCTTCATATTAGGGTCAAGTGCCGGTATTTGGCCGTTTTTAGGACGTAAAAAACTATCAAACCCACGCGTCAGGTTCTGCGCCGGGGTGGAAACGAGCGAAATACGACCAATCGGGGTCATATTAGGGCTGTCATCACCGGCGGGCTGGATGGAAATCGTCCCATCCGAGGCCACTTCGATGCGTTTATAGGGAGGAACCGCGATGGGGCCGCCTGCCCCGACAATCAAATTGCCGTCGCCGTTCCGCAAAAACGTGTCGGTCCCGACCTTCATATCGCCGCGGCGGGTCAAAACCTGATCGCCTTTGGGGGTCTGGGCAACAATATAGCCGTCCCCGTCCACAGCAACGTCCAGCGTGCTGTCGGTTGGCATCATATTGCCGCGTGCGGTGCTGATCCCGTTTTCGCCACGGGTTCCGAACACACGATCTTCAACGCTGTTGTCGGAACGCAGATAGACCGAACCCAAATTGTCGGACAAATCGGCCTGAAAGCCGATCGAATTCGACTGCGCCAGATTTGACGTGGTGATTTTCTGGTTTTCAGCCATCAACCGCATCGAATTCAACGCGACCTGGGTCAGACGATCCATGGTTTTACCCTACTGTTACACACGACATTCAGAAATCACCAGATCCGTTATGCACGGATCTGAATGATGGTCTGGGTCAAGCTTGTTTCTGTTTCAATGGCTTTGGAGTTCGCTTGGAAGTTCCGCTGCGCAGTGATCAGTTTAACAAGTTCTTCGGTAATGTCTACGTTTGATTGCTCAAGCGCACCGGCCTGAATGGATCCCAAGCCGTCAGACCCCGCCTGACCCAAAGTCGCCGTCCCAGAAACCGAGGTTGCGACATAGTCGGCGTTACCAATCTGCTTCAACCCGTTGGGGTTGGCGAAGTTGGCGATCATCACCTTGCCCAAAGCATTGGTCTGGCCATTGGTGTAGTTGGCGATCACGGTTCCCGAACTGTCGATGGTCAAACCGTTGAGCGAACCGGAGGGATAACCATCCTGCGTCAAGGATTGCACCGAGAAGGGTTGCGTATACTGGGTCGAGAACTTGCCGTAGTCGATGGTCAGGTTCAATGGGTTGGAGCCGTTGCCCGGATCGAACGGCGAGTAGACCACACCTTGTTTCGGTGACAGCAATTTACCAGCCGTATCGAAGGTCAATTCACCCGGTGTCAGGTAAAGTGGAGACCAGCTTTGCAGTTTGGTTGACGGTGCCACGGTAGAAATATTCCCCGAACCATCGACATAAAGCTTGTTGCCGTTGGCATCGGTGGCCTGCACCAAATTGGTGATGGAGGGAACGCTACCAGACTTTTGTGTTACTGAATTCAACCCAAAATTGGCCGAACCCACGACGTTGATCTGCGAGGTCGACCCTGTCGTCCCTGATGTAAACACCAAGCGGTTGTTATTGGCATCAAACTTAACCGAAACACCAGAGACCACACGACCTGTAACAGGATCTTGGATTTGGTTGACGCGCTGTTGAATAGCAGATGCAAAAGTATCCCCCGTATAGGCGCGGATCGGCAGAATGATGGTGCCGGTGATGCCGTCGACTGTAAAGGTCAGCTTGTTTTCACCAAGGCTTTCATTGAGCAAGAAGGTTTGGCTCATGGGCGTAATCGCAGAGGAACCATAAGCCGTTGCAGCGGTCGAGGCCAACCCAGTACCAGCCACGGCTTGCTGGGCTTTCACAGCACCAATGCCGAGCAGGTCATTGTTACCGGCATAAATGGTTGCCGAATTACTGGTGGTTGCCAGCGACTGACCGATTTGAACGCCTGATTGAGATTTAGAACCCGTAGCACCCTGCGCTTCAACCGGTGACACGACGCCGCCCGTTTGCACATTCAGATGGAAGGCTTCACCATTCGGATTACCCTGGACTGTCAGACGATGGTTCCCATCAAGGGAAATCGAATAAGGACCAATGCTATCAGGACGCACCTTTGTGATGGCAACAAAGACAGGTGGGGTTGCCGTATCAAACGCCGCAACCTGATCCTGAACAATAGACACCTTGCCAGCGATCACAGCGGGTTGGTTGAAAGTAAATTCAATGGTATTTTTATTGGTATCTTTAGAATTCAAATTAAAAGAGCCAAATGTGCTGATGGCTGGAATAGCGGGGGGACCAACTACTCCGGGATCAGAATTCAGAGAATCAATCAAGTCT
>Ga0209085_1001532_pt1 | contig 14171 bp, 18 predicted proteins | sample C_131016_EF_Meta_FD_187310 | JGI IMG/M metagenome (GOLD analysis project Ga0209085, IMG submission 187310) | Freshwater microbial communities from Lake Croche, Canada to study carbon cycling - C_131016_EF_MetaG (SPAdes) (version 2) | ecosystem: Environmental > Aquatic > Freshwater > Lake...
GAACCACTTTACTTGACAACCAAAGTTACCAATGTGTTCGTTCAAAGCACGAGCATAGGACATATCACCATGCTCTTCTAAATAGGTTTTTAACGCCTGTGCTAAGAAGGTCTTACCAGAACCTGGCAGACCCATGATGAGGATCTTTTTCAATTACGCTCCTTGGATTGTATTAGCGTTCAATTCAGCTTGAGTAACATCTAACTCTTCTTGAGTTGTGGCAGCGTTAATTTGAGCGCAGATGTCCTGATAGCGAACTTGAGCCGCAGCTACAACGGTAGCGTCATAGTGGCTGTCTGGGTTTCCGTCTGTCTCAAGGGCGGCTTGTTGAGCAACAACTTGATTGAACTGACCAGAAGCTTGACCTAATTGGCTATTCTTGCGTGTTGGGATGTCGTAATCAAACACAGTCCATACGATTTCAACAGGGTCTTTAGAGCAGTCATAGACTGGTCCGTTTAAACCTTGACGATAAGGTACTGGAGTTGGTTTGATTTCAATTGCGTTCATCCAGCCGTCTGTGCCAACTGGTGAAGGTGGCGTAGTGTCAATGCACTGTGCCATTTGGTTGTTTACTACTTGTACATAATATGCCATTTTAATGCTCCTTTATGTTAATTTACTGCTATGCCTGTGGCAAAATTAATACCGCTAGCAATTGCTTGCCATGTTGTTAATGAACCAACTTGTTTTGGTGAAGAATAGTCTGTAGTGTTTCCTAGACCCAATTGACCACTACTATTTTGCCCCCATGAATAAAGTGTACCATTAGTTGTAACAGCAAAACTTGAAAAACTTCCAGCGCTTACAACGCTCCAAGTTGTTAATGAGCCAACTTGTTTTGGTGATGAATAAGTTGTTGTATTTCCTAAACCCAATCGACCATTTTGGTTTGGCCCCCAACTCCATAAAGTGCCGTCAGTTTTAGTGGATAAAGAATACCCCCTATTTGCACCAGTTCCAACTGAAATAGAACTCCAATTTGTTAATGATCCAACTTGTTGGGGTGAAGAAAAAGAATAAGTTGTATTTCCTAAACCTAGTTGACCAGCTATATTATCACCCCATGCCCACAATGTGCCGTCTGTTTTTATGGCAAACATATTTGCATATCCACACGCCACTTTTAGCCAACTAGTTAGAGCACCAACTTGTTTTGGAGATGAATAGTTTGTAGTGTTATTAAGACCCAAAGATCCAAGATAATTGTTTCCCCAAGTCCATAAAGTTCCGTCAGTTTTAACAGCTATGGTGGCTCTAAATCCAGATGCAACACCAGACCAATTGGTTAAAGAACCAAGCTGTTTAGGAGATGAATAACTTGTTGTGTTTCCAAGACCTAATGTTCCATAAGCCTGTGGATCACCACCCCAAACCCACATTGTGCCATTAGTTTTAATAGCAAATCCTGTGTAATTACCACAAGATACCTTTAGCCACCCAGTTAATGCTCCAACTTGTTTTGGAGAAGAGTAAGTGGTTGTGTTGCCAAGACCCAATTGACCATAGTCATTAAGACCCCAACTCCATAAAGTTCCGTTTGTTTTAATTGCTAAAGTATTTCTTGATCTACCAAAACTTGAAACAGATGACCAAATATCAGAACTAATTTGTTTTGGAGATGAATAAGATGTAGTGTTATTAAGACCTAGTTGACCATAAGTATTATCCCCCCAGCTGTATAGCTTAATAGATGGTGGTACGGGCCAAGTACCAGCGCCAACAGCTGCGCTTGCTGCGTTCAGCTTCCAGATGCCTGCGTATTGTGTGTATGGGTAAACTATTGGCATATTAAACTAGCAATCCAAAAACAGAATATCCGCTTTTTGCAACAACAAGTTTTGACCAACCAGTAAGAGCGCCAACTTGCACTGGTGAGGATCTATTTGTTGTATTTCCTTGCCCAAGTTGACCAGCAAAGTTAGAACCCCAAGTCCAAATGGTTCCATCGGTTTTTAAGCATGAAGACATATTATATCCACTAGAAGGTACTGACCATGTAGTTAATGCACCAACTTGAGTGGGAGAAGACTTCCATGTATATGAACCAGAGGTGTTTAGCCCTAATTGACCAAAATTGTTGTAGCCCCATGCCCATAAAGTACCGTCAGTTTTAGATGCAACACAGTGATAATTTCCGCCAGAAATGCGTAGCCAAGTAGTAAGCGCTCCAATTTGAACTGGTGAAGATTTATCTGTTGTTGTACCATCGCCTAATTGACCAACATTGTTGTAGCCCCATGCCCAAAGAGTTCCATTGGTTTTTACAGCTACAGCTGCATATTGCAAACCAGTAACTGTTGCCCAGTTCGTCAATGCACCGACTTGTTTGGGGGATGAATAATAGGTAGTGTTATTTAAACCAAGCGCACCAACTCCACCTGAAGAACCCCACGCCCATAATGTGCCGTCTGTTTTTATGGCATAGGTTTGACTGTAAGCTATAGAAATAAATGACCAAGTGGTTAAAGAACCAACCTGTTTAGGTGAAGAGTAAGTAGTTGTGTTTCCAAGCCCAAGTTGACCTTGACCATTATATCCCCATGTCCATAGAGTTCCATCTGTTTTAACTGCTGCAGAATTTATACCAGCGGCAGATACTTGTTTCCAATTTGTCAAAGAGCCGACTTGTACAGGTGAAGAATAATAAGTGGTATTACCTAAACCAAGTCTTCCATAAGTACCAGCCCCCCATGCCCATAAAGTACCGTCAGTTTTGATAGCAAGTGTATGAGCATATCCACCAGCAATATCTAACCAATTAGTTAACGCACCAATTTGTTTTGGTGATGAGTAGTAAGTCATGTTACCAAGGCCCAAATTACCAGGAGCGTTATATCCCCAACTATATAAGTTATATAAAGTTTGTGGCGTGGGCGCAACTAAGGTGTTTAACCCTGGCTTCACAATAGCGTTGGCATACCGATAGCTCATTAACTTACCATTCTGATAGGTTGCTTGGTTACATTTAATTTAGTCTTGATGCGGTCAAATGGTGCTGCCCAATCACCAAATACTTCTTGGCGGATCAGGGTCATACTATTATAGTAGGGTGTCTTATCACCGTCTAGGGCATATAGGAAGTAAGGCATAACAGGTGTTACCACCCATGTCTCAACGCCCATAGCACCAGCCAAATGACTAACGGAAGTGCAACTAGATATAACCAAATCGCAGGAGGCAATCGCATTTCGTGTATCTTCCCAGCTATCTAATGGAACTTGACGAACCCAAGGTGGACAAGCATCAACGCCTTCATCACGCTGGAGAGAGATAAACTCATACTCGTCAGACTTAACGGCATCAAACATCATCTCGTATGGAAACTTCTTATGATGCTCATGCTCAAATGTAGGGTTGCCTTGCCAACGCAGACCGATACGCTTTTTGCGCCCTTTGATGGCGATTGGCTTGTCAATGTAGGGCGCACCCTTTAAGTCTTTTAATTCGTATCCTAGAGGTACTACAGCGCTCATACCAGCTACCCAGTAGTCATGGTAAACCCCATATTCAGCGCCATGTTGCACCACAGCAGAAACGCCATCTAGCTGATTAAACATAGGAACCAAGGAGCCAGTGCAAGCTACCACGACTTTATTGCCACGGTCTGCAATGTCTTTAGCATAACGAATCTGGTGAATCTGATCCCCTAGACCGCCTTCTAAATAGAGCAGGATTGTGCCTTTAGACTTGCCGTCCCACTGTTGGGTGACTGTCTCTGGGTGCTTGTTACCAAATACACCAACAAAACGACCCCTATCCATGAGCTGATAGCCCTTTTGAATTTGCCCTTGACGCAATGCGTACCAGCCACGGTTATAAGCCGCACGATGATTATTAGGCTCATTAGCTTCTAACTTCTGCGCCAGACGCAGTCCTTCAACAAAGTCACCAGAGGTAGAGGCGGCTAATTGCAAATCTAAGTCTGTTAACTCTGGAACTGTACGGGGCTTTTCCAACCAGAACTCAGGCTGGCAGAATGCTGCGTAGTGGTTCTTTAATACATCTTTTGGTGACTCAGAATGCTGACGAGCCAATACAGGCTTAACATCGTGCATACCAGAGTAACCATGTAAATTCTCATCGTCCTCTTTTACCGAGGAGCCATCAATATTTGACAGGTCATAATCAAACGCTGGCAATTCCAAGAACTCATGGATACGGTCTAACTGCGCCTTTGGGTTTGAGAGTAGGTCTTCGTACTCCACAAACAAGAAGCACTCAGGCATGAACTGGTAGCCTTCTTGCAGTGAGATGTAAGCAGCCTTTAAGTGGTCAGCAAGCTGTCCAGAGTGCATAAACTCATCTAAATCTTCTGGCTTGGCAATACGCACAAACGATGCCATACAGTCAGGTACAGAGCGCACAGTAGCAATAATCTTAGGCTTGTGCTGTAGCACTTGGCTCATGGCTTGCATAATTACAGGCACGGGCCAGCCACGACCTTTATCAATAATCACAGGCTTATCAGTAGACTCGTAGAACGCATCAATCGTGCCACGCATGGTCTGGGCTAGGAGCTTACGCTCTGGGTCATTCTCATTAAGCAGACCAGCGGAGTGCCAGGTGTTAGCCAAGCCATCTAAAGCATGAACCAATCCAGAGGTCGTAGAGACATGTGTCTGTGGGTTTTGGTTAAGGATTGCCGCCAAGACTGTAGATCCTGAACGTGGAATGCCTGATAAGAAATGCAATGTTTTTTTCAAAACTTTATGTCCTTTATGTTAAGTTGATGCAATACCTGAACCATTATCACTGCCCCTAGAAAGATCTGTCCACGAAGTTAATGTCCCAATCTGAGTAGGAGATGATCTGTATGTTGTGTCGCCAAGTCCTAATCTACCACTACTGTTATTGCCCCAAGTCCAAGCTGTTCCGTTTGTTTTTAAAGCTGCGGCAGTAGCTCCGCCAGCTGAAACGGAAGACCACCCAGTTAGCGCTCCAATTTGTTTTGGAGATGATAAACTTGTAGTGTTTCCTTGACCTAATTGGCCATCAAGATTTCTACCCCAAGACCATAAAGTGCCATCTGTTTTAATAGCAATACAGAATTGATAGCCCGCTGCAACATATAACCAATTAGTTAACGCACCAATTTGTTTTGGTGATGAATATTGGGTTACATTTCCTAGACCTAATTGACCATGATTGTTTACTCCCCATGACCAAAGAGTTCCGTTAGTTTTTACTGCTACACAAAATCGTGTTCCTGCAGCCACGTATTCCCAATTAGTTAAAGAGCCAACTTGAACAGGTGAGGAATAATAAGTAGTATTACCTAACCCTAATTGACCATTAGAATTATTACCCCAAGTATATAATTCCTTTGATGTTGTTACTGCAACACACGATCTATACCCTATTGCAACTCTCAACCAGTTTGTTAAAGACCCTACTTGATTTGGAGACGAAAAAGCATTGGTAGTATTGCCAAGCCCTAATTGACCTTGATTATTTCTACCCCACCCCCATAAAGTTCCATCTGTTTTTATTGCAACTGTTGAATAATTAAAACTAGCAACAGAACTCCAATTAGTTAGCGCACCAACCTGAACTGGTGAAGATCTTCCTGCAGTATTCCCAAGACCTAACGCTCCTGCATAATTTGCCCCAAAAGCCAATAACTGGCTTGTTGTATTTATTGCAAAAGATACTTGTGAATTTCCACTAAATGTTTTTGACCAGTCTGTTAAAGCTCCAACTTGCTTTGGAGAAGAATAGTTTGTAGTATTTCCAAGACCTAATGCTCCTTCACTATTCATTCCCCAAGTGAATAACTTAGGGCTAGTCGGTACGGGCCATGTACCAGAGGCAACGGCATCAGTGGCTTGATCTGTTGTCCAAACGCCACCGTATTGGATGTAGGGGTAGGTATAGGTTACTGGCATATTAGTAGGCTAATCCAAATGAAGAATAAAAACCAGCGTATCCAGCTCTCCAGTTGGTCAAAGCGCCAACTTGCTTGGGTGAAGAATAATTTGTTGCATTATTAAGACCTAGTTGCCCAAAACCATTATTGCCCCAAGACCAAAGGGTGCCGTCTGTTTTGGTACACAAACCATAATTATCATTATAAAAAGCGCTTGGAATTGACCAGTTAGTTAATGCACCAACTTGCTTGGGTGAGGAATAGTCAGTTGTGTTTCCTTGACCAAGTTGTCCAGAAATACCCCACCCCCAAGTCCACAAAGTTCCGTCAGTTTTAACAGCCATTGAACAAGCACTACCAGCTGTAATATTTAACCAATTTGTTAAAGATCCAATTTGAATTGGGGAGTTAATATTGGTTGTATTTCCATTGCCCAGTTGACCATTACTGTTATACCCCCAAGACCATAGGGTTCCATCAGTTTTAATGGCTAATGAATGATAATTTCCACAAGAAACACGCAACCAATTAGTTAATGCCCCAATTTGAACTGGAGATGAATAACTTGTAGTATTACTGTGTCCAGTTCTTCCAAGGCTTCCACTACCCCAAGACCAAATAGTTCCATTTGTTTGAATAGCAACCGTAAAACCATTTCCACAAGAAACTGAAGACCAACTGGTCAATGCACCAACTTGAACTGGTGAAGATCTATTTGCCGTGCTTCCATTTCCTAACTGACCTTGAGTGCCAATACCCCAAGCCCAAAGAGTTCCATCCTTCTTAACAGCAGAAGCAAAATAATATCCTGCTGCAACTTGCAACCAATTTGTTAGCGCACCAACTTGTTGTGGTACAGAATAAGCGCCTGTATTTCCAAGTCCAAGGCATCCATAAGTGCCAACTCCCCAGCCCCATAATGTATTATCTGATTTAATTGCAACCACAGAACTTACTACTGGCGCTACAGAAATCCAAAAACTTGTACCAACCTGTTTGGGTGAAGAATAGTTATATGTATTATTTAAACCTAGTTGACCTTGTTGATTTCTACCCCAAGAAGAAAGATAATTGGTGTAAACAGGCGTACCCGTAGGCGCAGTCAGCGGATTAAACGCTCCGTCCTGTAGCCAAGCTCCTGTATAACGCAGGGACATATTAGGTTCCCTCTTTCTTGGCGGTCCACCCAGCTCGAATAGCAGCAATCATTTTTTCTCTAGTTGCTGGGTCGTTCCACTGCTTTTTCTTTGATTCAGAAATATTCTTACATTGCTCTTCTGTGCGTTTTAATCCAGTGCGAGATGCACTCATTTTTGCACGAGTCTCTGCCGTTACTGGGCGATCTGCGTTAGTTGGACGCTTGCCATACATTGGATGTAATGTACCAGTTCTTCCATAAGCACCATTCTTTTCACCAGTTAACCCAAATCCACCACGACCACCAGTGGAGAAGTTGTAGCCATTTGGAGCTAAGGTATTAAATGAGCTAATTGCTTTTGGTTCCATAAGATAGCAATACTCTTGGGATCCTTTAACTAGGATATCTATTTTAAAGTTATCAATACCATGCTTGTGCATAGCATATCTTACATAAGACTTTGATGTTCTTCTTTTTTCAGCATGACTCTTAAATCTACGTTTAGGAGTTTTAGACACGCCAATATACTGCATCCCATCTAAAAGATTGGTAATGCAATAAAGGTAAGCGATAGGCTGATTAACAGCCTGGATCATGAAATCGCCTCAAATATCGCTGTGTAGGTCAAAGCACTTGCAGTGCCTGATGTCACACCAACAGATTGATTCTCCGTGATATACAGATCAGTAGTCTTATCAACTATGATGAGTGAAGCGTTTGCTGGCACAGAGATCTGATAAGAGATATATCCAATGACTGTAGCAGAACCGAATGTGGCGTTGTTACCTACACCGACTGTAGCGTATGCCGCAGAAGCTGTTGTGTTAGACACAATCAAGCCAGTAATCTTGTTTACAGTCCCAGCTGCTGGTGTTAGACCAGTAAGTGATGTTGTGCCGTTGTATGTCCAGCTAGCAGTAGCGCTGGTTGTGGATGGAACCACATAAGCCGTGTTGCCGTATATAGATGTTAATGCTGCAATATTTGGGTTTGCCATGATTAATTATTCCTTTAAATTTTCAGAAGCCCAGCGTCATGGCATAGGCGATGCTTTGCGCTTTAGAAGTTCCGCTTGGTGTAGACCATGTAGGAGCAGATCCAGAGCCAGCTGATGTTAAAACTTGACCAGATGTACCATAAGAGTTATTAAATGCTACAGCGTTACTTGTATTAATTGTAATGGCATCTGTTGCTTGAGAATTAGTTGTTATATGAACACTGTTAGCGCCAACAGTACCAATAACAATATCTGTACTTCCAGTTAAAAAGAAACCATATCCTGGAGCATTAATAGACCCTGTACCTGTATATGAGGAAGAGTTAATACCAAACGTAGCGTAGTTAGTGGCAGCAGTTCCGTTATTGTTATAAACAATATACTCAGCTGATGCCGCTGATCCAGAATTTGTGTTTTGCAAAACAGATTGTAAATAATTGTTTGTATTGCCAACAATATTATTAGTAATGCCTGTATCACTAAAACTTAAATTAGAACCAATTTGGAAATTACTTGTATTAGATGATGTAAGAACAGAAAGACTTAATGACAGACTTGTACCTGTAGCTACACCTAAAACAGGAGTAACTAAGGTTGGGCTAGTGTTTAATACAACAGAACCTGAGCCAGTAGAAGTAGTGGTCCCAGTACCGCCAGCAGTAACAGGCAAAGTACCAGTAGTAAGAGCAGAGGTGGATGTGGCATATACTGCTCCGCCAGACGTAAATGAACTTAAGTTAGTACCACCGTTTGCCGTAGGAAGAACACCGCTAACACCCGTGGTTAAAGGAAGTCCAGTTGCATTTGTTAACACAGCAGATGAAGGAGTTCCTAAAGCTGGTGTAACTAATGTTGGCGAAGTATTAAGAACTACAGACCCAGTTCCCGTAGAAGTTGTAGTTCCTGTTCCGCCATAAAATACTGCAACAGTTGTTCCTTGCCATGTGCCAGAACTAATATTTCCTAATGCACTAACGTTACCAGCAGCATTTAAGTTAACAGATCTTTCGGCTGGATAGGTAATAAATATGGCCTGTGTACCAGTGTTGAAGTTGGTAAGAGATCCACCATTGCTTGAAGAAAGCACCGTAGTACGTTGTAATTGGTTGCCACTTGAGGCATATGTACCAATACCAACTTCCCAATTTGCACCGCCTTGGTCTGCAATACTGTAATAACACGTATCAGAGTTTGCCATGACAGCAGAAAAAGTCTGATACCCAGTAACTGCGCCATTAAGCGTAGCACTGCCAGTACCAGGACTAGTGGTAGTTTCTTGGACACGATCAGCTAATACTAAGGCCATATTAAGCCCCTAATTAAGTCAATGTTGCTGTGTAAGTTACATTCAATGTATCGCCAGAAGCAACAGTACGATTACCGCCAGTAAAGTTACCAGCAGAATACAAGATGCCTGTAGTGCCGCTAATAGCGCTACCAGTAGTCATAAATGCACCAGCAACAGTACCAGAACCATTGATGTTAAATGCAGTTGCTGTAGTAGCTTTAGAGCCAGCAGAAGCAGCTGACCAAGTTGGAGCTGGGCGAGTAGCATTGCTATACGCTGTAAATTCAGTCCAACCAGCATGACTAGCCATTGTGTCTGCAGCGTTGTAAGTTGGTGTAGATGCACCATTAACTAAGCCAAGATACCAAGCAGCTGTATATGCAGAACCAGCAAAATACTTGTCTAACATATCGTTTTTGCCACCTGTCATTACCAAATTCTTGATAATTTCAGACCATTTAACTAGACCATCAGCGCCAATACACTCAACCGTGTAAGTACCAATAGCGGATACGCTTTCTAGCGTTCCTGTTTGCGCAACTAAAGATGCGTTAGAGGCATCAGTTGCTTTTGCGTTTTCAGAAAACATATTTTCTCCTTAAGAAATTCGGATAATTGCAGATGTATTGGTAGCAGATGGGAACTGTACCGTAAAGTTACCGCCAGTTGTGCTTTTATCTGAACCAAAGTCCAGTACACAAACAGCGGGATTTGTTGTGCCGTTGGCTAAGTAAATTAATGCGCCACGAGCAGTAAAAGTTGAGCTAGTCCAAACAGAATCTGCAAACGATAAATAAGCAATATCGCCAGATCCACCTATTGTTGGATTAACAAGAATGGTTAATGTATTACCACCAGCCGTATAACCAGCTCCAGAGACTTGCCCAGTGGTGGTATATGTAGTGGTGTTTTGGTTTAATGTGGCTGCGTTAGTATACAAAGCCATTTTAAATACCTGAGATGTGGTGCTTGAAAAGTTGTAAGTGCCATTCAAAATTCCAACTTTGAACACATCACATGCGAAGTTTCCTGTAAAAGCCATTATGGGTTCACCTTAATTTTTGCTTGTCCATCTCGATAGGCATCACCACGCTCAAGTCCAGTTCCAAGCCTATTAAGCTGTTGTAATGCTTCCATATACTTTTGATTATAAAGCGTCATCATGTCAGCTTCACCCTTCATGTAAGTATAAGCTTCAACTAAAGAGCCGTAAAGCAATACAGTATCAAAATTATCGCCTAACCAGGTCGTTCCTGTTGGGTTATTTACTGAAGAAACTGTTACGGCAAAGCCAGATCCAACGGTTCCAATAGTTGCGCTTAAAGTATTGCCAGCGGTATACCCAGATCCACCATAGGAAAGGGTAGCTGATGTAACAATTCCACTAGACACTGTTACGTTAATTAATGCTCCATCGCCAGATCCGCCTGTAGCAGGAAGGTTGCTATATACACCATTGGTATAACCAGCGCCTACGTTGGTAATTGCACCTAATGAACCAATTTGGTTTTGAATAATAGATACTGGATAAAAATAGTAATGCAGCTCCATATTATAAATGCGTTCTGGAGTAGGTCCAAGAATGAAACTTAATTCATTTTTATTACCATAACGAGGACCAAACAAAGCGTAATATCTTGGCTTTCCTGAATCCGTTTTAGAAGGATAGGATGCTCTAATAAAGTTTACGTCTTTATTTAATAAGTACTCATACTCACCAGTATCAGGGTCAATAGCAGCTAAAGAAAAAGATGATAAGAAATCATCTGGACATGCTAAGTAAGGGGTTGTTGGAGTTACTTGACCAGTTACATTTTTACGCAAAGATGGCAATTGAACCGTGTTAAAGATGCGTAATTCTGCTTGCTCTATAAAACGATTGATTTGCTGCGCTGTAGAAACAGCGCTACCATCCGACAAATAAGTAGTCGGAAATTGGTTTTCAGTGTAATCCTGAATTGCGGTTTGTAACTGATAGTAATTCATTAGCCCATTTTTCCGCTAACTTTACGGCCTTTGGTAGCTGCACCATAACCACGCATTTCACCAAAACCATATGGATCAATATCTTTATTGCCTTTATCCCCAATGCTAACATCACGGGCTGGTTGAGTATTTCTAGTCTCAACACCACTCATGGTATTTGGATTGGTTTTGTACTCAATATCAGCGTTATAAGTATTTGGCATAGGCTGGGCATAAACACCAATATCTTTGTCTGTGCCAGTGCTTTCTGGAAATTTATACGACCAAGTGCTTGCATCTTTAGCTTCTTTAGCATGGCCTAATGGGTATTTCCCAGCTGGCGTTACTTTAACTTTTTTCTCTACAGTCATGATTAACGCCCTCTTTGAGCTGCTACTTTAGCTAAATTACGACCCATAGACTTCATGTTAGCGTTTGTTTTACCAACGCCATTTTTAATTGGACCAGTTTGAATCTTAGCTGTTGGTCCTGAATCGCCATAATTTTTACCTACTGTTTTGCCTGTTTTGGTTATACCATCGGCAGCTTTACGAAATGTCATTTTAAACTCCTTAATTTGTTACTACTGTTACTGTACCAAGTTGTACAACTAAAACCAAGTTATTTGGCGTTAACGCTGTATCAAAAGAACTAGCTCCTCCTACTGGGTTCCAGCCCCATTGGAATACTCTACTTCCGCCTTCTGGTACACCAAATCCATCTGTTTCAGGGCCACCAGCTAAGTTAATATTCAAACCGCTATTTCCTGACACAATATAACTGGTATCTGGTCTTGGTTCCCGTACTGCTTGCGGGTCATTAACAGGATACATACCCAATTGTAACTGTGGCTGATCTGGATCCCAGCAAGTACGACAAACCTTTATTTTATATGGTTTAGTCTTTACTGTCTGCGTTTTCAAATCCTTTAATTTATACCTAAAATTGCACCGATCACATTGGGCAATCGAATGCTTCCCAGAAGCAAATTGATTAGGCATGATTAACTATAAAACAAATTTCTAGGCACAAAACGTACTGGTGCTTTATCTCTATCCTCATCTGCTGCCAATTGGAATTGCTGTTCATATTCAGCTTTTAGCATTACAGAACGATTTGGATCTACGCCAGGCAATTTAGTGCTTAATTGATACGCCAATCCAGCCACCATACAGGGGATGAATCGGAATGGAATGTCTTGTGTTTTGATACCAGTACCAGTGTCTTGAATCCTGCGCAAACGATAGTACACAAACGTGTATTGATTACCAGGAGCATTAGGAGTAGGCCAGACATTGATGCTTGGTGGGTAAGTCTTAGTTAAGGTATCGCCAGATACATGCGCTGCAGCTGTAGTGTTATTTTGACCACGGGCTACATTAGTCAGTACATTACCAATAACATTTGGGTAGCTGATAATTTCTGTTCCTATTACCAAGAATCCAGAAGAAGGTAAATCTGCCACACTAGCAACAGTAATAGAAGTAGCTGTAGAACTAATACCACCAACAATAGTAGTAGAAGGAATAGCATTTGTAGTACCTGACTGACGATTTACATAAACCTGAATCGGTCTTCCTTGTGCTAATTTATTAGGCAAAGACATGTAAGTAGGCTCTGCAATACGGCTAATGTTGATGTCTATTTGATTAGACTGGCTACCGTTATCAGTACGAATAACCATATCCATTAAATCAATAGTGTCGTTTGGTAAAGGATAAGTAGCTTGACCAGTAACCATCGGAATCTGGCCTTGCTCTACAGTCCAAAGGTTAATACCACGATTAGCCCACTCAATAGTAAGCAAATTAAGGCTACGTCTAGCAGTGCGGAAGTCATATCCTGTCCTAAGTTCCATTCCACAACGCTCAAAAGCCTCTTCTATGAGGTCATTTACGTCTAGATTAAAAGTGGTTAAACCAGTTGTGGTCATTTTTTCTTCGCTGTTTTAGCAGATTTAATAAAATCCGCTTGTGTAGGCGCACCTTTAGACCCAGGCTTACGCATCTTTTCACCAGAGCCAGCTGCAATACGTGCTTGCTTTTTATGAATATTTTCATAAAGTCCAACTTTTCCACCAGCTGCATACTGAGTAAAGTCCGTGTCATCTCTACGAGCTTTACGTTTTCCTGTAGGCATTTTGGAAGGGTTTATATCGCCCATACCACGGCTTGGTCTCATATCATTCTTCCTTTGGTCTTGCCTTTGATGCAGCAACCATCTGCACGTTTAGATGCAGAAGATACTTTACCGCCTGATTTGTATGCTCTTGTAAGATCACGATTGCTTAATTTATTACCACCCATACCACCACCACCGCCACCACCAGCTCTGCTGTGCGCTTGAACTTTTTTATATTCATTGCGTTCAGCATTGATAGCTTTTCCTTCTTCTACATACTTTTTAAGACGATCAGCAAAATCCTGGGCTGTTTCTGGATTGGCTTTGGGGTCATTAGACATACCCCGTTTCATACGCTCTAAGTATGACTTGCCTTCTCCAGTAGGCTCCATAGGATCAATAGGATTTACTGGATCAGCCATTTAGCACATTTTCCCTTTAGTCTTACCGCGTTGGGCAATACCATCAGCGCGTTTAGATGCAGAAGAGACCTTAACAGAACCACCACTCTTCATTTTCTTTTCAGCAGCGGTAGTACGTTGTGATTTACCTGAAATGCTTTTAAATAAACGCTCTATTGGACTTTCGGCATCAGAACGAAATTGTTTCATACCAGCTGCTCTTTTAGGAATATCAATAAAAGGTTTTTTTTCAGAATCAGTTGTATCAAAGTCGCGATCAACATTATTTTTAGGTTTTGACGCAGATGAAATGGTTGTATCAAAATCTCTTGATGGAGAAACTTTAGTTTTAACTACAGTTTTTTCTACGGATTTTGGTTCACTTAAATTAG
>Ga0209085_1001533_pt1 | contig 14159 bp, 16 predicted proteins | sample C_131016_EF_Meta_FD_187310 | JGI IMG/M metagenome (GOLD analysis project Ga0209085, IMG submission 187310) | Freshwater microbial communities from Lake Croche, Canada to study carbon cycling - C_131016_EF_MetaG (SPAdes) (version 2) | ecosystem: Environmental > Aquatic > Freshwater > Lake...
CTATGTGCTGACAAAAATAATCGTTTTCGATCACACCCGCCGTCTCAAGAATATCTGATAGTGCTTTGAGAATATTATCTAAATCACGTTTTCGTTTGTCGGGTTTTACAACCCTGATAGTTAATTTATATTCTGTAGAAATTTTTCTAAATTGTGCTTGAAGTGAAACTGACCATAAAGTTGCATTGCGCCAGTTTACATATTTTGGTGATCGGTAAACGTTACCTTTCCCCAACCTGTAAAGATTATTTACACTTGGGGGGAGATCCATTTCGATTTCAATTTTCATTTTGCCTATCCGTAAATATCCGGGCGAAGTTTCTCCCGGGGTATGCCTGTTTCCATGGCAACCTGCATAATATGTTTGAATGGCAAGCGTTTCCAAGCGGATACGGCTTGACGGGACACACCTAAAGCCTTAGCCATTTTCGTGGCCGTTCCATAGATTTGGAAGGCTTCTAGCAAAATAGGATGACGATTTTGTTTCATGCGGGCATTATAAATTTATTGAACATCTTGTCAATATGGTGCTTGACATAATTTTATCCAGCCTGCATATTCAAAACACCCCACAAGCGGGACAACACACTAGGAGATAAAACTATGGATACCCAATCAGACAACGTAGACCTTTTATTTGCAGCACTTTCTGTTGCACAGGGCCAGATTGATGACGCATCGAAAGGTGCCGAAAACCCATACTTCAAATCCAAATATGCCGACCTGTCTGCGATTCGTTCCGTGATTCGTGGCCCGATGGCACAAAACGGCTTGGGTGTTATTCAGCTCCCACGGACCGTAGACGGTGGTGCTATCGTCAAAACAATCATCACACATTCATCAGGCCAATTCATTTCCAACGAATTATTCATGCCTGCTGCAAAGAACGACCCACACGGTCTGGGATCTGCCATTACATATGCCCGCCGCTATTCCATCATGTCGATGCTGGCATTGGCGGCTGAAGATGATGACGGCAACGCTGCGGTAGAAAGCGTCAAGAAACAAAACAATAGTATATCGGATGCTATTGCACTTGGCTCAAACGCCGCCAAACAAGGCTCCGATCAATTAAGCAACTGGTGGAAGGGATTACCTGAGGGTGTCCGCAAATCAATTCCGACTGACGTTTTGGCTAACATGAAAAAGGTTGCCAAAGATAACGATCCAAAGGTGCAATGATGGAACAACGGACCCCCGAATGGTATGCGGCACGACTGGGTAAAGTTACCGCCTCCCGTGTGGCTGACATTACTTCTAAAACCAAATCAGGCTACAGCACCAGCAGGGCGAATTACATGGCAGAATTGCTATGTGAGCGCCTGACTGGCACGAAAGCAGATGGCTATGTAAATGCTGCTATGCAATGGGGTATTGATATTGAACCATCGGCCCGTGAAGCATATCAATCCCTTCTGGGTGTATTGGTGGAAGAAACGGGGTTCGTTAACCATCCAGACATTACCATGGCTGGGGCAAGCCCTGATGGGCTGATCGGCGATGTAGGCATGGTAGAAATCAAGTGCCCAACAACGTCTGTCCATATAGACACGTTGATGTCAGGTGTCGTGCCAAGTAAACATATGGCACAAATCCAATGGCAAATGGCTTGCACTGGGCGTAATTGGTGTGATTTTGTGTCGTACGATCCCCGGATGCCTGAAAACATGTGGATGTTCGTCCAGCGTGTGGATCGGGATGAAGCCTATATCGAAGAAATAACTAAGGAAGTTAATCTGTTCTTATCCGAATTGGATACGAAAATATCTACCCTCAACCAAACCTACGGAGACAAATAATGACTAAATCGGAATATCGCCATAAAGATGGCAAAGGTTCATTATTCAAAAACCAATATAAAAAACTAGATACCCATGCCGATTTGAATGGCAAAGCCGTTATAGAAGGCAAGGAATATTACGTTAATGCGTGGAAATCCGAAACGACTTCAGGCGATTTTAAGCTAAACCTTACAATCAATCCTGTTAAGCCAAAGGAAGAAATGCACCAGTATACATCAGGTTCGCCTGAACCGTTGTCTGCTGGCAAAGACCACGACGATATTATTCCTTTTTAAGGTTAAACAATGAACAGCAACGCCCCCTTGTCTGAACAGTTTCGTATCGTAGCCAAGAAATGGGTCGATGCGGAGTCGGCTGCCAACATTCTGGAAGAAACAAAAAGTGCTTTTCTTGCCAAGAAGATGGCAGAGTTGGGGGACATGCCAGTTAGTCGGGCTGAGATGAACGTCAAGGCTTCGGCTGACTGGCATGAATTTATAACATCTATGGTGCAAGCCCGTGAAAAGGCTACACTTTTAAAAGTGCAGTTGGAATTTATAAGAATGCAATTTAATGAATGGCAATCTTTAGAGGCCACCAAACGTGCAGAAATGAAATTATAGGTTTACCATGAAAAATAGTAAGGAACAGCAAATGATTGATATGATGAATATGCTTAAAGAAGAAATGGAAGGCAACGAAGAAGACGTTGAAATCATTGCCGATGAAATAAAAGATCTTTTGGATGGCAAAAAGGTCGGTGTCTGTATCAGGGCTTTGTCAGAGTGCCTTGCAGAAATCATTTGTGACACGTCTACCAGCCTTGAAATGGCAGCGGCAGGTGTTGCATTGTCGGTATCCTTTATGTCTGCCACAATCGCTGATTATGACGAAAGCCAATTCAACGGTGAAGGTTCCGCCCTGCAATGACAGAGGATGTCGGCACAACCAAACGTGGCAATCTGTCGGCTAAACGCAAGTTAGCCATATGGGAGCGGGAAAAAGGAATGTGCATGGTCTGCGGCGTAAAGCTCATGACTGGCAAATTTATTTTTGAACACGTCCGTGCTTTGGAGTTGGGTGGGGCGGATACTGATGATAATATCCGCCTGACCTGCAAAGGTTGTGCTACCGAAAAGACCAAACAAGATCATTCCATGGCTGCCAAGGCCAAGCGTCAAAAACGTGCTGTCCTTGGAATGAAGACTTCCAAATCACCACTTCCGGGCGGTAAAAATTCTAAATGGAAGAAGAAACTAGACGGAACTGTGGTTAAAAGGGATTAGAAATGCGGACCAAAGAAGAATTTTTAAAGGCACTACAAGGTTCAAGGACCGCCGTTTTCAGGGTTGCTGAATGGGTTCACCGTGGATCTAAAGGTGTCAAAGGCCGCACCATAACAATCCCCCACATGGAAGGTGATGGTCCTGATTCGGGTGATCTTTTTGTGGAAGACGAAATACAGGGAACAATAAAACTGGAGGTAAAACAAAAACTTAACCACCATTTTACCAGCCGTGAAACATATCCACATGACACGGTGATTGTAGCAAATACCGGAACGGTGCATAGAAACTGGGGCACTGTCGTGGCATATGTTATTACAAATGCTGAAATGACACATGCGGCAATAGTACCATTTGACACATTCAAAAAGTGGTTTAAACAGGAAATACACTCTAAAAACACAGATCAGGTCGAAGAATATTATATGTGTCCCAAGGAATATGTGACTTTCGTGAAAATATCGGAGTAACCAATGCGCTTTTTGCTGACGTTAAATATGCCATCAGCGCAGGGCTTTCTTGTTCATCAATTAACAGTAGAACATCCCAGTGAGTCATGCGGAGAGTTTTGTGATTATCTAAATGATAATGAATTTATCATTGTAGATTTGTTGTATAGACATAAAAGCAATCTAGGAGATATTACATGGTCTGAAAAAGGCGAAATAATCTTAAATACTAATCATATTGGCAAAGTCCAAGAATTTATAGGAGTAGAAAAAGATGAAGAATATGAAGCACAAAGACATACTGACAACCGCACAGGATATGTTGACGGAAAGAGGCCAGCTTTACGGCCCAGTGGACGTTATCCACGATGATATTGCAAAAATAGCAACGCTTCTGCTTAACAAAAGCATATCAACCTATGACGTTGCCATGATCCATGTGGCCACCAAATTGGCCCGAATGAAAAGCCAACGAAATCATCAAGATAGCTACATTGATGCCATCAACTACCTATCATTTGCGGCTGAGTTTTCCAACAACACCGATACCATCTTGGTGGCCATGGAAGACGAACTTGTCAAAATGACACGGGATGTGTTGAAGGAGCCGTCAGATGTCTAATATTTGGGGAACAAAGATTGTATGGGATGCCAAGAGTATTGGCACCCTAAAACAAATGGCAGAACTTGGTCATACATCCGCTGAAATTGCTGCTGTTCTTAAAACAACCCGAAATTCTGTTATTGGAAAAGCACATAGGCACAATATTGCTTTGTCTAATAAACCTAGAAAGGAAACATGGTCTCAAACTAACTTACAGAAGTTACGGGAAATGGTTGAGGCGGGTTACTCTGCCTCACAATGTGCCGCAGAGCTTAAATTGTCGAAAGGGACGGTATCACACAAAGTATACCATATGGGCATGTTCTTTGCTGGTCTTAAAAGAAGATCAGACAAATGTGAGGTTATGTTTGGTATTTCTAAAAGATCTTCGGGTGGTGCTAAAAAGCCGCCCAAGGCGTTTACCGAAACAGTGTATATCGTGCCAGATGTGGAGCCTATCCCGTTTGCCGAAATAACAAACAAAACGTGTAAGTATTCCGTTAAAGGCGACAAACCATCGGAGTTTATGTTCTGCGGAGCCGATGTGTTTGATAGGTCGTTCTGCTCCTATCATTACCATCTCTGCTACACCAGAAAGCAAGTCAATGTTGCAGCTTAACCCTCCGATCCCGGTCGTCACCCCCAAAGGTCATGCTTTAGCACATGTCCTGATTGATTATTCGCCTGAATATGATCTTTTGTGGGTGTGCTTCCAAGACAACGGAGAATGTTGGACTTGGAACAACAAAGAAATCCGTGCCGATCAAAATATTAGTTTGGGAAGGATAATTCTTAAAAATGACAAATAACATTATACACTTCGTTTACCCAGTCTGGCCAAATGTAAGGAAATTATCTTACCTGAATTACATTGCCGTTCTACTAGCCCGACAAATCCAAAAGCCCGATCACATCTATTTTTGGGTCAATAAGGAACCAGATAATGGTGGTTGGTGGAGTGAAATCAGGCCATTGGTAACGGTAATGCAAATTGACATGCCAGACACTTATTATGGCATTAAAATCCACTACCCGCAGATCCGGTCCGACATCACAAGGTTGGAAATCCTGAATACCCATGGCGGTATTTATATGGATACCGATATATTACTGCGTAGGCCATTGCATGATTTTATGGATGGCGCATTTACCATGTGCTATGAGCCAAGCGATGGCGAACCACAATCGGCCTGTAACGCTTTAATGATAACAAAACCACATTCTATGTTTATTTACAAATGGTTAGCTAAAATGCACCAAGCCATTCAAAGTCAAACATGGGCCTATGGTGGCGTTGTTTTGCCATTTAGCTTACACCAAGAGTTTCCGCAGTTAGCAAAAATGTATACTGCTGATACATTCTGCCCACTGGATCTTAGCCAGAACTGGCTGTTTTCTGCTGACCCCAGAGTTACGGAAAAAGCCAAAGAAAAGACTAGAAACTCTTATGCCATTCATGCTTTTGAGACATTCTGGCGTGATGAAATTGCTAACATTACGCCTGAATACTGCAAAAATATAACATGCTTGTTTAGCGAAATAGCCAATGAGGCTATTAGTATGGGCAAAGATCAACTAGATCACTGACAACGCAGGCCGTGGCTAAAACCACGGTCGTGCCATCTGATGCGGTATAATCTGCGGGGTTCAGCAATACGCCATTGACGAACACCAATATCCGGCCAACGGTGTATGATACGTTGAATGTCGTCTGGCCATCGGTGGCGGTGTAGGTAGTGCGGCTTAAAGACCCATTGCTCTGGGTGGCAACCGAATACACATTCGTGCCATCACAGATGATCTGGGCGATGTAGCTCCTTGGCACGTTAACACTCAGGCCGCCACCTGCTGACGCAAATGTCACGGTGTAGGAAGATCCCGTTGTCGTGTTATAAACAACCCACTGACCACCAACCCCTGACGGGATGGTATATGTCACTGACGCACTCATAGACCCAGAAACTTTGAAGAATAAAGAACGATACTGGGTGTAGGTAAGAACAGCACTGCCGGTGGAAGCATTCAGGCTTGTTACGCCACCAAATGCTTGGTCGATGGAATCCATGTCAACGTTGACAGGAACGTTCCAAGTGTTGACGTAATCGCCATTGCCCGGCTTTTCCAAATACTTGTTCGGGGTATATGTCGAAACCATAATCTTCTACCTTAAATATGCTGGTTGGCGATGGCCAGAGCATGAGCAACGGTTGTATCGTGTAATTTTAGCAGAGGTTTGGTTGCAACAACATCTTTCTTTTTGGCGGCTTCCATATTCGCCAAAAGCTGTTCTGCTGTCATTTTGCCATTAATTCGACCACCGCTGGCCCGTTGAACCGGCTTGTAGCCATATCCGGGCTGTTCTTCAACAGGCTCCATGGCACCAATGTTAAGCCTTGATGGTGACATTGTCCCGCCAAACATAGGAACACCACGTCCTGCCTGCTCTAATTGCAGCATACGGGGTGCACCAGCACGTTGTGCATTTGAACCAATAATCCCTGAAAGGGTTGAAGCACCCTGACCTACCGCCTGTCCTGCCAAGCCACCAACGATTGCTTCAGCGCCGTGGGGGATGCCAACCGCAGCACCGACAAGCGGGAACATTAGTTTTTTCAAACCAGCATAAAGCCAAGATTTTTTGGCTTCGTCATTGCCGGGGCGTGCATAAACCAGATCAATGGCCTTGCTGAAATTCTGCAAGTCCAAAACCTTTTGTTTTGCTTGTTGGGTTGCAACATCATCTGCCGCTGAAACAACAAGATTGGTAAGATCCCCGGTTTTGGCACCAAATGCTTTTAATGTGACAGGCAGAGACGGGCCAGTAGTGTAACCCCTAATTTGCTTAGGCAGTTTTGCTAAGTTGTCAGGGTCTTGAGGTGTCAAGATCTTGTTACGCAGAGAAGCGTTAAATGCTTCCATTGCTTCGGGAGCATTCTGGCCAACAGTACGTTCCAATCTTTGATACATTTTAGGACCAAGATTGGGATCTAGTACTTTTGAAGATAAAAGAGCCTCTGCTCCTTGAAGCATTTCAGGCGTTACTTTATCTGCAAATTTTCCAGTATCTGAATCAATCATTTTTTCTAGAACAAGCCCCCAAGGGGAGCTTTCTGCTCCATATTTAGGTTCAAAATCCCTTTTATATTGAGAATACAACAAATTGCTTTGCTTAATATTGTTAACTGCTTTTTCTGTTTCACCAGTAAACAAACCTTGTTCTAAAGCGTTTTGAACGCCTTTTTTATACCCATCGACCAATGAACCAACTACCGCCCTGTCAGCGCCTTTGGCTCCAGTATAAGCAGCATTCATTTGTTGCTGAATTGACATGGCATTCACTAAATTCAAAGGTTGATCCGTGTTCAACAATTTCATCATGACATCATGAGCTTTGTTGGCTTGCGGATATATTTCTTTAAACTCCAGAAACCGTTCAGGGCCGCCGGGCAAATCTTGCAATACCTTACTATTGTTTAATGTGTCCTTAACACTATTGGCAACAACATCGCCAAAACTTATTCTATTAAATTTCCAACCTTCACTGCCCGGAGGTGAAAATTCATAAATAGGTTCAAAGGTGCCTTCAATGTTACGCCGTTCATCAAATAATTTTTGAACAGGATCGTATGCTGCCTTTTTTGCAGTAACAATACCTTCTGAACCAACAAATGGATTAACATCGGGGGTCAACATGCTCTGTTGTTTTTGTGCTAAAATTTCTTTAGCTTTTTCCGTCATTTCATCAGCGGTTTTAGCTGGTGCACCTTCTTCAGCAGCCTTACCGGTTATCATTTGACGTGACGGTGTAATTCCTTGAGATTCAAGAAGCGCCTGCGTCTGTGCATCTTTTGGTGACACACCTTTGGCCAGAGCACTTTCCAGCGCTGGGGTCAATACAGCACCCGTGCCAGCACCAAACAATGCTGACTTACCTATTTCTTGGGGGGTAAATTCTTCTGTTCCATATTTTTCAGATGCACCGCTCAAACCGCCATAAATAGATCCCTGTGTGGCACCGCTTGCAATTCCTTTAGCAATCTTGCCCCCCCCGATGAGTTCTGCGCCCTTGGCCGCAGCGCTTCCTAACGGGCCAACGCCGGGTATGGGGACAAATGCGCCACCAACGATACCGACACCTGTGCCGACAGCAGAAGGAATTGGGTTTTGCCGTTGATAGGCTTGATTTACACGGCGTTCTTCATTCAGAGCATCTTCAAAGCTCTGACCTTCTTTTTGGTTAATTTTAGCACGGATATATGTTGGTGCATCAAACAAGCCAGCTTCACCAGCACTAATGAGACCTGTTTTGAGGCCTTGTGGCAAAAAACCTTGGTGTTGTTTGATAATATCAATATCTTGCTTTGCCTGTGCTTCGCCGGGCTGCATATTCGCAGATGCAAGCCAAGGAGCATCAGGCAGGTCAGCAGATTTAGGTTGAGGGGTCGCCCAAGGAGCATCAGGTAAATCAACCATTATTGGCCTCCTTTAGGAACCCACTTCGTTCCATCCCAAACACCAACACCCTGCTTGAATTGCTTTTCTTCACCAACTGCCGTTCCATTTGGTATGGCAGGTGCCGCAGCCGGAGCTTGTTGTGTAGACTGATTTGCCCCAGTTGATTTGTAAATCGGGTTAAATGTTTCACCATTCGGGCCACGAACATCTTCTTGCATTCCACGGATGAAATTGCGTGGAATAATAGGATGTATGGGCACATTGTCCAATGCCTGCCGCCGGAAATTTTTGTCAGCGTTTTTGGGATTGTTTGCCCAATCACGTTCAAACCGTGCCACATCCGTGCCAACAGGTGCATCAAGGAAATCAGAATCCTTTTGCTTGTTTTTAAGCAATTCACCCTTAATTTGTCCAAGAATAGCATAAAAAGCACCGGGGTCTGCATGTGGATCTGGTGATGATGCCAGCGCCGTTTTCAAACCAGCAGCAGGTGCTCTAATAAGTTTATTGTCTGCAACGCTATTCATTTGGCGAATAGCCGCTTCTTTCAAAGCAACACCAAAGGCCGCAGAGTCTTCCCGCCATTCTGGTGACAATAATCTTTCCATAGGTGTGCCACGGACATACCCTGCAATCTTAGCTTGTACTGCTGCCACGTCACCCGTTGTTAATTCAGAACCAATCCGCATCATTGTATTAACGTTTTGCAGTTCGGTATCATATTGACTATAACGATCTGCAATCTGCTTTTTATACTCATTATAACCAGCAGTTCCTGCTTTTTTTAGCTCAAGATTTTGGGCTGCTTTGTCTGACGTTGCATCTGTCAAACGCTTGTCAATTTCAGCATCAATTTTATCAGCTTGAGCGATTGCTGTTGACCGTTTGTCAGGATGATCTTCACCATAGGCAACAGCCAAAGCACGAAGTTTTTCAGCTTCTTGCCGCTTTTGTTGAATGTCAAAATTAGGATCACCAACTACGCCGGGAATAATGCCATATTCCGCTGCCTTTTTAAGTTCGGCAACATTCATGTCAGTGGTCGGCATATTTGCTAATCTTTTGTATTCCTTAGCCGCCATGTCAGTAGATGGCTCTGCCCCAGCAGCCCCGGGTTGCGCTGATGGTTTATTTGTCGGGCCAGAAGTATCCCCGGGCGCTTTAGGCGCTTGAGGTGCCACAATTCCGAAAGATGCGGGGTCAACGCCAATATTCGACAAGCCTTGAGACAGCGCACGGTTGATTTCACCAGCATCAGTCTTTTGACCCGTCAATTTGTTAATAGCAACGTTGGTAACAGTTTTTGTTACAGGATCATATTGGGGTATGATTTGATAGTTTTTGCCAACCAAATCAATAAGTTGCTTGGCTTGATCCATTTGCATCTTTTTGTTGGTTTCGTATCCAGCTACACCGCCAACAAGACCTTCACCGATAGCTCCGCCTAAAGTTGGATTGCGGGATGCCAACATGCTGCCAATACCCGACAATGCAGGAATCCAGAAATTGCTGCTGGTTGGCACGAAATCAGGTGTTGCTTTTTCGAACACATCGCCAAGGCTTGAACCACGGCCAATTTGACTGGGTGATGCTTGAGCAACAGAAACACCTTTTGACTTAAGACCTTCCCATTGTGAGCCAAGTATTGCCTTCATTTCAGGCGTAACACCACCAGCTTTTTCAACATCAGATTCTAAATCACGGCCCGTCTGTGCTTTATATGTGTCATTGGCAAGTTTGATGGTAGCCGCATTTTGATAGCCCGGTGTCATAGGAGCACCACCGGTAACATTATTCCATGTTGATTTAATAAATTGGCCAGCCCCAGCCGCCGTAGAATAGCGACCATCTTCCCGCTGTTCAGGAATGTTGGGATGAGGCCCATTTGGATCAAATGTTTTACCTTTCGATCCAGCACCACCATAACGAATATCATATCTACCGCCACTTTCTGGGCCATAGATTGTGTCTGCAATTATTTTTTGATTCGGATTAAGTTCTTCATATTCAACAGGTTGAACTTTATATTTAGGAGGAGTATCCCCGTCTTCGCCGCCGCCGCCACTATCATCTGTATCAATGGGTGCTAAACTTGGAACGACACCAGCTTCTTGATACGCCATACGGGCAGGAACAAGTCCCCCTTCTGCACGATGTGGGCGGGCATGTTCTGTGGCACGGTCATAATCAACAGTCAGAAACCCATGGCTCAGACCAACTGCGTCAGGCTTATGATGTAAAACTTCCTGAGCAATTAAGCCCATCCGTGTTTTGCCATCACCCATATTAAATGAATAAATGTTTTGGCCATCATAAGTTTTGCCAACTGGCTTAATATTGTGCTTTAAGCGGGCATCGGAAAGCATTGGCAAAAATGAAGCAATGGCCGAACCAACATTATATAAAGATGAGCCAAGGCCAATCATGTCAGATAGGCCCATACCTTCGCCCCCACCACCAGAGCCGCCACGGCCTTGACGCTTCTTAAATTCATCTTCAGCAGCTTCTGCATCCTGCTGACTTGCCTGTAACGCCTGTTCAGGAAAATAATTCATGTCAGAATCAGGATCGTATGGATTTACATTCCCACCACCCAAACGGTAATGCTTGCGGGGGATTACACCGCCACGGGCCCAAAAACCAGAGAAATCAAAATCACCCAGCAGATCTTTATCATCCAAAATATTTCCGCCAGTCACTCCTGTAGAATCAGGAATGTTAGAATCCCGCATCGGGCCAGACATAGATGAACTTTGTGGAATTACACCGCCTGATGGTGCAGTTTCATCTCCACCGCCCCCACCGCCGCTTGTGTCAGGTTTTGTCTTTGATTTAGCACCAGCATTACCGCCAGTTGTTCCCGTTTTGTCCGGTGTATTAGAATCCCGGCCCGTAGTGGTAGTCGTTGTTTTAGTAGCATCCTTGCCAGCTAAGTCAGCGTAGAGGTTTTTCATATTTTTTAAACCAGTAGCAATATTACTGCCAGTTTGAACTGCTGTGCCAAGGTTTGCCTGATTTGGCGTAGGTGCCTTTGATGTCACAAGATGTGCAACAGGCAGTGAAGCTGATGGCACATAGCTAGACATGCCGGGTGTTCCGCCGGGGGCTTTAGCGCCAAACGGGCCAAGGCCAGCCAACTGAACCTGCCGGATTTTATCCCAATCGTTTTCACTAACCAAACCGCCGCCCGCAAATGCGCCGGGGGTGAAAACTGCGCCGCCCATCGAATTAGGGATAACACCGCCCATGGCCCGTGCCGGACGTTCAGCATCCTGTGTCGCCGCTTTATAATCAACGGTTTTATAGCCGCCCATAACGCCAACTGCTTCAGGATGCTTCTTTTCAACATCCTGTGCCATAAGACCGATCTGAGTGCGGCCATCATTATCATTGGCATAACGATAAGAATAAATTGGCTGACCGTCATGAGTTTTACCAATTTCTTTAACGTCTTCTTTCAAGCGCCGGTCGGAGAAGAAGCCACCACCACCTGTGGTTGTCGTCGTCGAACCAGACAAAGCACCAGTGCCTTCGGCAATGTTTGCCAAGAACTGTGCTACTTGGAAGGGATAACCCTGCTGTTGCAGATATTGATTGTAACGGGCGGTAAGATCAGCCTGTGCCGTCTGTTGTTCTGTGCCACCAGCAGCAATCTGGGCCTGAGCGCCCTGCAATGCAGCCGATTGTGCCCCAGTGCCAATACCAGCCAACTGGTTGGCTGCTCCAATCTGCTGTTGGTAACCTTGTTGACCAAGACCCGCCAACTGTTGGCCTGTTTGAAGTTGTCGGGCCAAGTCAGATGCCACAACGCCTTGCTGCCCAGTCGCCGTCTGGAGAGCACTTTGGTATGCCTGCTGATAAATCGGTGCCAAGGCTTGGGACGTGCCAAGAAGCTGTTGGCGCTGCAATTCTGCCTGCTGCAAGCCGCCACGGCTACCACCAAATGCACCCTGCTGGATCATTTGAGACTGAAGGGCAGAATTTTGCATTGCCTGCTGTTGTTGCAATGCCTGCAAAGTTGGATTGATGACAGAAGATGTAATAGGCTGTTGATAATATTGAATTTGTTGTTGTGTCAGCGGGCCAACATTTTGCCCGCCAGCCAATGTAAATGCAGTAGCGCCAGCCTGATAAGGAGTTGTGGAGTTAAGGGCACCTTGTGTGCCACGGGCCGCTGCTTCATAATATGGCTGTGCAAGACTTGCACCAGTATTTGTGTTCAAAATACCGGCTTGCTGGGTGGGCGATAAGCCAGAAACAAATTGTCCTGTGTAAGGGCTAAAGGGCTGTTTCGCCGTTTGTTCAGCCTGTGCGTTGACAGCATTATACCGTGCCAGAACTTCTGGTGGTATCGTTACCGTACTGGTGCTACCACCTTTTCCGCCACCCATAGCTTACTCCGCTGCTTCCTTCCAGCCACCTGTCGTTGCATTATATAAGAAAAATGCACCGCTAGGGTTGCCGAATTGACGTTCGTACATTCTGACCTTGCCGGATGTCCTATGGTTGGAAAGAACCCCAATCAACAAAGGCAGCTTTAAAGAATCAGACACCTTTTTAGCATACTCACAAAGGCGACCAGCCCGGCCACCCTTTGCGTTTCGAAACTGCGGATCAATGAAAATTGCTTTTTCTTCAATGATCTGCTGGTCAGAATACCACATATTTACAATTCGTAAAAGTATGGCACCTTCAGGTTTTTCACCCACTTTACCGATAATGCCAACCACACCACTTTCCAAAGTCAATGCAGCCCACAATTCGTTTAACAACTTTACCGGGTTTGGTTCTACAAATCCGTTTTCTTCACATGCACTTAACGCCAATTCCATCATAAAATCAATATCTTCAGGTGTCCCTGTTCTAACTGGCATTGTATCTGTCATATTTAATCCTTCTTCGGGCCGGGTAGGTTTTTCATAGTTTTGACGATTTTATTTCGTCCTAGAACAACAAATTTGTCCAATTCGGCATGACCTGCCTTCATGTCACCACCACCAATAATTTTGATGGCATGAGGGTGTATAACATATTCTCCGCCTGCTGCCACAATCGGAACAGCCTCACCGTCTTCGGCAGCACCACCTGCGGCGAAGTGGGGTTTGCCACCGTGACGACCAAAGGTGCGGTTAAGGGCTTTAAATCCTGCCATGGTGTTTCCTTCGCCAAATCCTGAAACAACATCGGCGGGGATGACGTATGATCCGGCAGGAACGTGCATGGGCAAATGGTCTGTCCGTCCAGCCACGGGGCTGTGGATCGGGCCAGTGTGAAGTTTAATTTTGTTAAATGGCATAGAACCAGCACCGTAGGGCAACGATGATGATGATTGGCCGTAAGGGGATGCGCCACCGCTGGCAAACCCCATCCCAGTGCCCATCGGATCAGATTCTTTGTTAACACCGCCGCCTGAGGCCCTGTTTTGATCTTGATCGCCATTTAAGTAGTTAACAAATCTATCAACCAAACTAGGCGAACTTGTGTCTGATGATGTATCGGTTGGGATTGCCCCTGTATAATTATCGCCCTTTAAACGTGCCTGATAGATTGGGGCGTTACGGATAAAGTCCAGCGCAGTTTCTTC
>Ga0209085_1001536_pt1 | contig 14157 bp, 13 predicted proteins | sample C_131016_EF_Meta_FD_187310 | JGI IMG/M metagenome (GOLD analysis project Ga0209085, IMG submission 187310) | Freshwater microbial communities from Lake Croche, Canada to study carbon cycling - C_131016_EF_MetaG (SPAdes) (version 2) | ecosystem: Environmental > Aquatic > Freshwater > Lake...
TGCTGAATACTTTGATTCTGAGCACCCGCTATTTATTTTGTACACATCTGGAACAACAGCAAAGCCAAAAGGAATCTTTCATACAACTGGTGGGTATCTCACCCAGGCTGCTTATACGCACCGAGTTGTCTTTGATATTAAGCCTGAAACAGATGTTTATTGGTGCACCGCAGATGTGGGTTGGATTACCGGCCATAGCTACATTGTGTATGGGCCACTTATTAATGGTGCGACCCAAGTGATGTATGAAGGCACCCCTGATACGCCTCATAAGGGACGCATCTTTGAGTTAATTGAAAAATATGGTGTGACTATTTTGTATACAGCTCCAACATTGATCCGGACATGGATGAAATGGGGCGATGAATTTCCTAACAAGTTCAACTTAACTTCCTTGCGTTTATTGGGATCTGTTGGTGAACCAATTAACCCAGAAGCATGGATGTGGTACCGCGAAGTTATTGGTGGAAACCGTTGTCCAATTGTTGATACCTGGTGGCAAACTGAAACTGGTGGAATCATGATTTCGCCATTGCCAGGTGTAACCGCAACAAAACCTGGTTCTGCAATGACTGCTATTCCTGGAATCAGTGCAGTTGTCGTTGATGACAACGCGAAGCCAGTTGCAAAGGGACATGGTGGCTATTTAATTTTGGATAAGCCATGGCCCGGCATGTTGCGTGGTATTTGGGGCGAAGACGAGCGATACAAAGAAACATATTGGTCACGTTTTGAAGGTATTTACTTTGCTGGAGATGGAGCAAAGTTAGACAAAGATGGCGCAATTTGGTTGCTCGGCCGGGTTGATGATGTGATGAATGTTTCTGGTCACCGGATTTCAACAACTGAAGTTGAGTCAGCTCTCGTTTCTCACGAATCAGTTGCAGAAGCGGCGGTCGTTGGCGCACAAGATGCAATGACAGGACAGGGGATTGTTGCCTTCGTTATTTTGCGCGGCGGTATTGAACATGCAAAGGGAGAATCTCTGATCACTGATCTGCGCAACCATGTTGCCAAGCAAATCGGTGCCATTGCAAAGCCTCGTCAGATACTGGTTGTTGCAGAACTTCCAAAGACTCGAAGTGGCAAAATTATGCGTCGTTTATTAAAGGATGTTGCGGAAAACCGCCAAGTGGGAGATGCAACTACATTGGCAGATCCCAATGTTATGCGCTTAATTTCTGATGGTTTGCACTCTTCAAAGGATGAGGACTAAACCACACTAAAAATTAGAGACGCACGCCTAAGTATTTATTGGTCAGTGTAATCAGCTCGATTTCATTTTTTAACACGCCAATCTTCTTGCCTGCAACCGAACCATCGACTGCAATAAACCAGGTCACCGGAACGCCTAATCCAAAGTACTTTCGTGAACGCCCATCTGGATCATACAAATTGGGCCACACAATGCCGTTTCGTTCTACAAATCTGCGGCCATCATCAAAGGTGGCTTCTTCAACATCAACGCCAACCAGTGCGACCTTACCTTGTGCCTTCGCATAAAAAGATCTAAGAAATGGCATTTCCTCTTTGCACGGGCCGCACCACGATCCCCAGACATTTACAACCATAGGTCCGCGCAATGCACCCAGTTGTGCGCCGGCAGAACGATCTAAGCAATCCATCATGACTCCACCAGTAAAAGTTTTATCCTGCGAAATAGATTCACATGAAACAACTTCACCCTTTACATACGATGAAGATGGAGAACAAGCGGTCAGTAATAAAAGAGCAACCAGTGTTAAAGCTCTTTTCATCTGAAATCCTTATCTGTTTTCACCAACAGTAACGCCTTCTCTTTGTCCATCTCGCCAATTCCAACACTTGGACAAATTTTTGCTACAGGACATGCACCACAAGCGGGTTTGCGTGAATGACAAATACGTCGACCATGCCAAATCATCCGCTGCGAAAGATTTGTCCATTCGGGTTGTGGAATTAACTGCTGAACAACCATTTCTACTTTTACAGGATCTGTTTCTTTGGTCCAACCAAATCGGCGAGACAATCTTCCAAAGTGTGTATCTACGGTGATTCCAGGGATATCAAATGCGTGACCCAAAACAACGTTTGCGGTCTTGCGACCAACTCCGGGCAAGGTAATTAATTCCTCAAGAGTCCGCGGAACTTCTCCCCCAAAATCTTCCAGCAATTTGATGTTTAACCCCTTTATATTGCGGGCTTTAGCATGATAAAAACCGGTTGAATGAATCAAATCTTCAATTTGGTGCAGATCCGCTTTCGCATAAGCTTTTGGGTTTTTGAACTTTTTAAAAAGTGCCGGAGTGACTGTGTTAACTCTCTTGTCCGTGCACTGTGCGCTCAAAACTGTCGCGATTAATAATTCAAGCGGAGTAGAAAAATCTAATTCACAGCGAATATTTGGGTAGGTCTTAGTCAGGATGCGGTAAACCGCCCTTGCCTCTTTGCGGGTTTCGCTATCGACCACCATGGGTAGTAAAGTACCCCTCGTGCCCATAGTTCAAGAAGTAATTCGCAAGGCGCCACTTTTTACCGCCTTGGACGATGCCGCTGCCGCTTCTTTGCTCGCAAATATGGATTCCGTCAAGATTGCAAAGGGATCTGTGTTGTTTGCTGAAGGCGACGAAGGTGATCACCTATATGTAATCGCTGAAGGCAAGCTAAAGCTTGGAACTTCAAGTGGTGACGGACGTGAAAACTTATTATCAATTCTTGGACCTGGCGAAATGTTCGGCGAATTAAGTCTCTTTGATCCAGGCCCACGTACTTCAACTGCAACCGCTGTTACTGATGCAAAGCTATTAAGTCTTGGCCAAGAAAAGTTAATTCCATGGCTTGCAACAAATCCAAATGTTTCTTTGCAACTTCTCGCACGTTTAGCGCAGCGTTTACGCCGCACAAATGAAGCGGTTGGTGATTTAGTGTTCTCAGATGTTCCAGGACGTGTTGCAAAGGCTCTTATTGATCTAGGTGAGCGTTTTGGAAAGAAAACCGAAGAAGGTTTATTTGTTCACCACGATCTAACTCAAGAAGAGTTAGCTCAGTTAGTTGGTGCATCTCGCGAAACCGTTAACAAAGCACTTGCAGATTTCGCAGGACGAAACTGGTTAAAGCTAGATGGTCGCGCAGTTCTAATTACAGACTTCGAACGCCTCTCAAAAAGAGGAAAATAACCGCTAGTTGGTTAGTCAGTAATTTCGACTGTTAGTTCAATTTCCACTGGTGAGTTAAGTGGAAGCTCTGCAATACCGACAGCGCTACGTGCATGTTTTGCACCATCGCCCCAGATTGCAATAAACAGTTCAGATGCGCCGTTGACTACGCCCGGATGGCCGATAAAGCCTGGAACTCCGTTTACATAACCAACTACGCGAACAATCTTTGTAATCTTATTTACATCTGCAACAGTTTCGACTGCAGCCAAAGCATTGAGTGCACAAATCTGTGCAAGCTCCTTTGCACGCTCAGGAGTTATCTCAGCGTCAACTTTTCCAACGCCAACCATTTCTCCGCCAGCAAGTGGAAGTTGTCCTGCAGTAAAAACTAAATTGCCCGTGCGAATTGCCGGAACATAAGCAGCGACTGGCTTTGCAGCAACTGGAAGTTCCAATCCAAGTTCAGCTAACTTTGCACGAACATCAACTTTGTTCATGCAATCTCTCTTTTCATGTAAGCAACAAGCTGCTCGCCTGTGCCTGGTGCTGGAATAACTTGTACAAGTTCCCAACCATCTGAACCCCACGTATCAAGGATCTGCTTAGTCGCATGTGAAAGAAGTGGAACTGTTGCGTATTCATACTTAGTCATTTGTTGAGACTCTCTTTCACTAGTGATGAAACAAGTGCTCCATCAGCCTTTCCAGCAATCTTTGCCTTGATAGCACCCATTACCTTGCCCATATCTGCAGGACCAGCAGCACCAGTTGATGCAATTGCGTCAGCGATTATCTGCTTAATCTCATCTGCAGTTAACTGTGCAGGCAAATACTTAGCAATAACTTCGCCTTCAGATTTTTCGAGCGCAGCCTTTTCTGCATGGCCCGCACCTTCAAACGCCTCTGCTGCTTCACGGCGCTTCTTTGCTTCCCGCGACAACACAACAATTACTTCGTCATCACTTAGTACGCGTGCTTCTTTGCCTGCAACCTCTTCATTAGTAATTGCAGTTAGAACCATGCGGATAGTGCTTGAAGTTATTTCGTTGCGACCACGAATTGCTTCAGTTAAGTCGGCGCGTAAGGTTTCTTTTATGCTCATTTTGTTAACTCTACCGCCAATAGCTCTGCAATCTGAGCGGTATTAAGCGCTGCCCCTTTGCGAAGATTGTCTCCACACAAGAACAAATCAATAGATTTCTTGTCATCTAGTGACTGGCGCACACGACCAACCCACGTCTCATCAGTTCCGACAACATCATTTGGCGTTGGGAACTTCTTATTTTCTGGATCATCCAGCAAGGTCACGCCAGCAGCCTTTTCAAGAACTCGCTGCGCAGCTTTACGAGAAATTTCAGTCTTAAATGTTGCATGAACAGCTAACGAATGTGTTGTTAGAACTGGTACACGAACACATGTTGCAGACACTTTGAGTTTTGGCATTCCAAGAATCTTGCGGGATTCATTGCGCACCTTTAACTCTTCAGATGAGTATCCGGCTTCCTTTAATGAACCTGCCCATGGCACAACATTTAATGCGAGCGGTGCTGGGAATGGCCCTGAATCCTTTACATGTTTGCGAACATCACCAGTTGCCTCACCAGCATTTGTTCCTGCAACCGCTGAAATCTGGGCACGAAGTGCATCGATACCAGGTTGACCGGCACCAGATGCCGCTTGGTATGAGGCAACTACAAGTTCCTTCAATCCAAACTTTTTATTCAAAGCACCCATTGCAACAATCATTGACAATGTTGTGCAGTTTGGATTTGAAATAATTCCCTTTGGACGCTTCTTGATGTCCTTTGGATTAACTTCTGGAACAACCAATGGAACTTTTGGATCCATTCGGAAAGCACCAGAGTTATCGACAACAACAGCTCCACGTGCGGCAGCAATTGGTGCCCACTCTGCAGAAACCTCATCTGGCACATCAAACATTGCAACATCAATGCCATCAAATGCTTCGGGTGAAAGTGCAACAACGGTTAGCTCTTCTCCACGGCACATTAACTTTTTGCCTGCACTTCGCGCTGAAGCAATCAGACGAATCTCGCCCCACACGTCTTTGCGCTCAGACAAGATACTGAGCATCACGGTGCCGACCGCGCCAGTTGCTCCAACTACTGCAAGTGTTGGCTTCTTCGCGACTTTCTTAGACACTTTTTTACTCATCGTCCAGTTCCTCCATATACAACAGCTTCATTTTGATCTGCATCTAATTCAAATGCAGTGTGGGCAGCTTTAGCACCGCGCTCTAGATCTGTTTGACGACAGATGATTGAGATACGGATTTCAGAGGTTGAAATCATTTCGATATTCACGCCTGCATCCGATAGTGCACCAAAAAATGTCGCGGTAACACCAGGATGTGAACGCATACCAGCGCCAACTAATGACAATTTACCGATTTGGTCATCATATTGAATTGAAGCAAAGCCAACTTCACCTTGTAGCTTTTGCAAAATAGCTGTTGCAGAAGCGCCTTCGGCTTTTGGCAAAGTAAATGAAATATCTGTAAGGCCAGTGGCAGCTGCAGAAACATTTTGCACGATCATGTCGATGTTAATGTCGGCATCCGCAATCGCTTGAAAGATGCGAGCAGCAACACCAGTACGGTCAGGTACTCCGACAATCGTGATCTTTGCTTCACTCTTATCGTGTGCGATTCCTGAGATGATTGCTTGTTCCATTGCGCCTCCTTCTGGATGATCTTTGACCACCCATGTTCCTTCATTTGTTGTAAAAGATGAACGTACGTGAATTGGTAAGTTGTAACGGCGTGCGTATTCAACGCAACGCAAGTGCAGAACTTTTGCTCCGCTAGCGGCGAGTTCGAGCATTTCATCGTAAGTAACTGTCTTTAACTTACGTGCTGCCGGAACGGCCCGTGGGTCGGCGCTAAATACGCCATCAACATCGGTATAGATCTCGCACACATCTGCATCTAACGCCGCAGCTAATGCAACAGCTGTTGTGTCGCTACCACCGCGACCCAATGTTGTTACATCCTTTGTGTCTTGCGAAATTCCTTGGAAACCAGCAACGATTGCAATTGCTCCAGCATCTAACGCTTCTTTAATTCGGCCAGGTGTCACATCAATAATGCGAGCGCGACCATGTGCAGAAGTTGTAATTACGCCTGCTTGACTGCCAGTAAATGAAAGAGCTTCGTGGCCTAAGTTGTTAATTGCCATTGCAAGAAGTGCCATTGAAATTCGTTCACCGGCAGTTAGCAACATATCTAATTCGCGGCCCTGAGGAATAGGAGTGATTTGTTCAGCCAGATCAATCAATTCATCAGTGGTATCGCCCATGGCAGAAACCACTACAACAACCTGATTGCCGTCCCGTTTTGCAGCCACAATTCTGGCTGCCACGCGCTTCATGCCCTCGGCATCTGCCACCGATGAGCCGCCGTACTTCTGAACAATTAACCCCATGGCTCAATCATGAAGCACAAAAACCATCAGGGCTACCCGATTTCCTATTTTTCCCAAATAATGAGACGAGCAACATCTCAATTAATGAGATTAAACATCCCTACGGCCCTCAAAGGCTCGTCCAAGGGTAACTTCATCGGCATATTCCAAATCTCCGCCTACTGGCAAGCCACTGGCCAAGCGCGACACCTTTATATCCATCGGCTTAATCAAACGGGATAGATACGTAGCTGTCGCTTCACCTTCTAGGTTTGGATCCGTCGCCAAAATAACTTCGACGATTCCGGCATCTGCCAAACGAACCATTAATTCGCGAATACGAAGTTGCTCTGGACCGATGCCATCGATCGGACTAATTGCGCCACCAAGTACATGATACTTACCGCGGAATTCGCGAGTACGTTCAATTGCAATTACATCTTTGCTTTCTTCAACAACACAGATGATGGTGTTATCACGGCGTGGATCACGGCAAATACGGCATTCATCTTCTTCGGAAACATTGCCGCAGACTGTACAAAACTTCACTCGCTCTTTAACCACACGAATTGAATCAACGAGTGCTGATGCAACTTCGGAATCAGATTGCAAGATGTGAAAAGCAATTCGCTGCGCGCTCTTTGGGCCAATACCTGGCAGACGACCTAGTGCATCGATTAAATCTTGAATTGCACCTTCATACATTCCTGACATCTATTACTTACCTTCAACAATTTTTGCGCCAAGTTCTTTTGCAAGTAATGCAGCACCTGACAACAGCACGGCATCATTTGGTGCTTCAGAAGTTCTTGTCTCTCGCGCTGCAGGCGTATTTGTATCAATAGATGGATCAACAACAACTGCAATCTTTCGATCCAACCCCACCACATCAATAAATGCGTTGCGCAAAATTACATCGGATTCAGATCTTTCAAAACTTTCCTTAGCACCCGCATTTACAATGCCGATCGTGATCGCACTTTCATCAACAGATAGCACCTGCGCACTCGCTGACAGCAACGACCAAGTCAGCCTACGACGCTTCTTTACATCCTCAATAACATCAGGCCATGCTCGTCTAAGTGCGGCAATATCAAAATTGCCCGGAACATTCGCTTTAGGTACGGCGACCGGGGCGGATTCCTTTTCTTTAACAGGAGGTTTTTCCTCTTGCGCTTTAGAAGGAGTGACATCAGAAACCGAGTGAGTGGAGGTTGCTCTTTCTTTTGGCTCCACGGCTCGTGTTTCTGAAGAACGACTGGATGTAAGCGGTGCAATGTTTTCTGCACGTTCAAGACGCTCAATACGCGACAACATCCCTGCTTCAGTGTTGTCCCCAATCGGCAACAAAATGCGCCCGCAAATGAGTTCGAGGATTAGGCGCGGCGCAGTAGCCCCACGCATTTGGGTTAAACCCTCCGCCGCAATATCTGCTGCTCGTGAAAGATTTGCAGTTCCAATTCTGTTTGCCTGATTGCGCATGCGTTCCATTTGATCATCTGGCATATCGCGCAAGATTGAATTAGCTGTTGAATCCTTAAGCGCATCAACAATCATTAAGTCGCGAATACGTTCCAACATATCGCTAGTAAATCTGCGTGGATCATGTCCTGATTCGATAACTCGATCAATAGTCTTAAACAACGTTGCACCATCATGGGCGGCAATCGCATCGATTGCATCATCTAGTAGCGCACCATCTGTGAACCCAAGTAGTTGAATTGCAATTTCATAACTAACGCCATCCTTGCCGGCACCAGCTAACAGCTGCCCCAACACAGAGAGTGCATCACGTACAGAGCCCCCAGATGCGCGAACTACAAGTGGAATTACACCCTTTGCAACTTTTACACCTTCAGCGTTACAAACTTTTTCAAGGTGCGCCGCAAGTGTTCCAGGTGGGACCAAGCGGAATGGATAGTGATGTGTACGAGAACGGATAGTTGCAATCAACTTATCTGGTTCGGTTGTAGCAAAGATAAAAATTACGTGTGCTGGTGGTTCTTCCACAACTTTAAGCAACGCATTTGCAGCACCTGGTCCAAGCTGATGTGCCTCATCGATAATGTAAATCTTGTAACGACTTTGAACTGGAGCAAAAAATGCTTTGTCGCGAAGATCGCGCGCATCATCTACTAAACCGTGAGTCGCTGCATCTAGTTCAATAACATCTAATGAACCTGGACCATTTGCCACTAGATCTTTACATGATTGGCACTCGCCGCATGGATTTGGTGTTGGGCCCTTTTCGCAGTTAAGCGAGCGCGCCATGATTCGTGCGCTCGAAGTTTTTCCGCAACCACGTGGACCACTAAATAAATATGCGTGGTGTGTGCGACCTGATTCCAAAGCATTTGAAAGTGGAACAGTTACATGTTCTTGTCCGATGACATCAGCAAAAACAGAGGGACGATATTTACGATACAAAGCTAATGACATCGCCGTGCTCCTCTACTGTTCGTCGCGCTAATTTTCTTACCTATTAACCCTATTAAAAGGACCCCTCGCACACCCGCCAGAGCGGACCTACCCTTGCTGCATTCCTGCCCTGGGGGAGTTCAGTACGGTAACGCCGTACGAGGGATCTGGCGTAATCATAGTTACAGCCACCGATAGAGTTCACCTCCTCGGGAGGATTCGCATAGCGGCCGAGTGCGCACGCTTGGAAAGCGTGTATAGGGCAACCTATCGAGGGTTCAAATCCCTCATCCTCCGCAGGTTAGATCTCTACGCCAATGAACTTGGTCTGCAAGAACTCGTGAATTCCATCAAAGCCACCTTCGCGGCCCAACCCTGATTGCTTCACGCCACCAAATGGTGCAGCTGGATCTGAGATAACGCCCTTATTGATTGCAACCATTCCAGATTCCATGGCCTCTGCTGTGCGCAGTGCACGTGTGAGGTTTGAAGAAAAGACATAACTAATAAGGCCGAATTCGGTGTCATTAGCCAATTCGATTCCTTCTTCATCGGTATCAAAAATGACAATCGGTGCAACCGGTCCGAAGATTTCATGAAGCAGGATTGGGTTATCTTTTTTAACAACCAAAACAGTTGCTGGGTAGAAAGCACCTTCACCTTCGGGCTTTACTCCACCAACTTCTACCTTTGCACCTGCTGCAATCGATTCAGCCACGATATCGGCAATCTTGTTTCGCTCTTTCATTGAAACATATGCCCCGAGTGTTGTTGCTGCATCTGTTCCGCGGCCTACAACGTAACTACTCATGGACTTCGTCATCTCTGCAATGAACTTTTCTGCAATACCGCGCTGAACAAATATGCGGTTGGCAGATGTGCACGCAGCACCACCATTGCGCATTTTTGCAAGTGAAAGCTGCGGAATTGTTACTGCTAGATCGGCATCATCATGGATAACTACTTGTGCGTTTCCGCCCAGCTCCATGGAACAGCGAATAACGCGGTCTGCTGCTTCTTTTAGAAGGATTCGACCAACTTCAGTTGAACCAGTAAAGGAAAGATTCTTAATACGTGGGTCATGCAGCATCTTTGAAATCGCTGGACCGGTTTTTTCTGGAAGTACCAAGTTGAGAACTCCCTTTGGTAATCCGGCACGTTCCATTAAATCAACGATGTACATAGCAGTCAGCGGAGTTTCGCCAGCTGGCTTCAAAATCATGGTGCAGCCTGCAGCAACGGCTGGGCCAATCTTGCGCGTAGCCATACCTGCTGGGAAGTTCCACGGTGTAATAAGAATTGAAACACCAATTGGTTCGTGGCTTACAAGGATTCGCTTGTCCCCTGATGGCGATTTACGGAAATCACCAGGTGTGCGAACAGTTTCTTCTGCAAACCAGCGGAAAAATTCTGCGGCATATGCCGCTTCTCCACGAGCATCTGGCATTGCTTTGCCATTTTCGCGAGAAATCAAAGTTGCGATCGCTTCGCTTTCAGCGGTCATTAATTCAAATGCTTTGCGCAAAATTTCTGAGCGATATCTAGGCGCAGTCTTTGCCCATGCTTTTGCTGCTGCATCGGCAGCTGCAATTGCCGCTTCACATTGTGCATCTCCGGCAAGGGCAACTTCGGCAATTACCGAACCATCACTTGGATCGTAAACAGGTAATTTCCCAATTCCATCAACCCACTGGCCATCGATATATAACTGTGTATGCATGGGCCAAAGCATACGCTTTACGCCTAAAACAGTGAAGATTGTGCGGGCTGAGGTAGAGTGATACTTATTAAATTGCAGTAAATGCAATAAAAAGGAGTTTAAGTGCCTAAGTCGTGGACCGATGATGCGCCTGCCCCAGAAGTTCTAAGAGATCACGCACATCTTAAGGACAATTTTTTCTACACGATTAAGCGTCGTTTGCTCGGTAATCCACTTAACCGGCACTCATTGGGGCACCAGCGCCTTAGCAAACGTTACGCATTAGGAATTCTTTCTTCAGATTGTATTTCATCTTCTGCATATGGTTCAGAACAGATTTTGATTGCGCTGCTACCAGCATTTGGGTTAGCTGCCTTTGCAATCCTGATGCCAATGACTGCGGTTGTTTTAACAATCTTAGTAATTATTACTTTGTCATATAGAGATGTAATTAATGTTTATACAAAAGTAGGTGGAGCCTACATAGTTTCTCGAGATAACTTTGGTCCAGTAGTTGCCCAAATTGCTGCTGTTGCTTTGATGCTTGATTACATTGTCACAGTTGCAATCCAATCCGCAGCAGGGGTTGCGGCAATAATTTCAACTTTTCCATCTCTGAATAGCTACAAGATCCCAATGATTTTGGTCGTAATTGTTCTTCTGACTTACGGAAATCTCCGCGGAGTTAAAGAAGCTGGCAAGGCTTTTGCTCTGCCCACGTATTTCTTCGTTGGCTGCATGTTCATTGTTTTTGGTACTGGCATCTACAGAGTTGCCACCGGAAATATCGATGTACTCCCTACTGATTTACCTGGTGCAGTACATGTTGGAGAAGGACAAGGACTTTTAACCTTTGCGGCAATCTTTATTCTTCTTCGTGCATTTGCTAATGGCGGTTCTTCTCTTACCGGGCTTGAAGCAATTTCTGATGGAGTTGCGCTATTTAAGACTCCAGAACACATAAATGCTCGCCGCACCTTGTATGTCATGAGCAGTTTGCTGGGGATTCTGGTTCTTGGCGTTTCGTGGTTTGCCCACAAAATTCATGCAATGCCATATGAATCAGGCACTCCAACAGTTATTTCACAGATCGCTAAAACGATTATGGGAGATGGAACTGTTGGCCAGATCATGTTCGTCATGGTTCAGCTAGCAACAATGCTTATTCTGTTTGCTGGCGCCAATACCACCTACAGCGCATTTCCAATCTTGGTTAACTTCGTTGCAACTGACGGTTATTTGCCACGTCAATTAACAAAACGTGGACACCGTTTAGCTTTCTCCAATGGAATTCTGTTGCTATCAGGTGGCGGAATCTTCTTGGTATTAATCACAGCCGGTTCTGTTGAACACTTAGTTGCTTTCTACGCACTTGGAGTATTTACGGGCTTCACCTTGGCTGGCTTTGGAATGACCCGTCACGCGTTGCGCAACAAAACAGGGCAATGGCGCGCAAAAGTGTTTATTAATTCCTTAGCAGGATCAGTTTCTTTTGTAGTTGTCATCATCTTCTCGGTCGTGAAATTTACTGAAGGTGCATGGCTAGTCTTATTAACTGCTCCAATTTTAGTTATTACTTTCTTACGATTGCGCCGTCAATACACGCGCGAACAAGAAGCATTGGCCGTTAAGCAACATCAAGAACGTGCTACTTCAATCGCTCGCCATGATGTAACTGTTTTGGTTGATAACGTTGATATCGCAACTGTTCGCGCAATTCGATATGCACGAAGCTTGAAACCACGTAATTTGGCTGCCGTTCACTTTGTTATTGATGATCGTCGTGCTGAAGAAATTCAAAAAGCATGGGCTAATTCGGATGCCTTAGATGATGTAACGCTTGAATTAATTGATTGTCCTGATCGACGACTTGCAAACTCTGCTTTAGATTATGCAATCCGAATGACAGAAAAGCCAGATGTCGAGTTAACGCTCTTGCTTCCTCGTCGTGCTTACTCTGGATTCTTAGGTCGATTACTTCATGATCAAACTGCAGAAGAAATCGCTGCACCTATCTCGCAATTGCCACGAGTGGTTGCAACGATTGTTCCTATCGATGTTGATCGAATTACATCTGGAGTAAATTTGGTTCCTGTTGAAAAAGAAACTCCTACTGTCATTGCTCCTAAGCCAGTTACAAAAGCTCCACCAGTAAATCTGGAACCAATGAGTCACTATGCAGAAAATGTCACTCCCATCGGCAACATTGAGTGGCGCAAGCGTGCCCAAGTACAAGGCCGCGTGACATCAATTAAAACCGCTCCCCGTGGCTCGGCTCCAACTCTTGAGGTTGAAATCTGGGATGAAACAGGTGGGGTTTCACTTCACTTCTTAGGTCGCCGTGAAATCGCAGGTCTTGAAGTTGGTTCACAGTTGCGCGCCGAGGGCATGGTCGGTGAAGAAGAAGGTTCAATGGTGATTCTTAATCCTTCGTACGAACTCCTTGTATAAAAGATTTAATTAATTCGCCGCATTCTTCAGCTAAAACACCTGCACGTACTTCAGTTCTAAAGGTACTTCGTGGGTCACGCAGTAAATCCCATACCGATCCAACTGCGCCGGCTTTTTCATCCCAAGCACCAAATACAACAGTCTGTAAGCGAGATTGTGCGATTGCACCAGCGCACATCGCACACGGTTCAAGTGTCACGACCAATGTGTGATCCATTAAATGCCAATCTCCTAATTTTTCTGATGCGTTTCGTATCGCAACTATTTCGGCGTGTGCTGTCGGGTCATTGTGCAATTCGCGTTCATTGTGGCCAGTTGCAACTAATTCACCAGCACTGTTAAAAATTGCTGCACCTACCGGGATATCTTGGCTTGCAATTGCTTTGCGCGCTGCATCAATTGCAACGCGCATCATTTCAATATCGTTCACAGATCCAATAACTCCGCAAACTCTTCACCAAAACCTAAACGAGCAGCAATTGCTTCTAGCTGTTCATCTGGAAATAATTCTTCATCATCACACAGTGCCGAGATTTCCATGCCATTCATTCCAAGATCAGCCAAGATTTCTAAGTGGCCCACTGGACCGGGCTCCTCATCATCTTCTGGAATTGGAAGATCTGCAATCTCCATCAACTCTTCTGCAACTGGATAATCAAGTGCAGCTGTTGAATCACTCAAGAATAAGGAAATGTGGGAACCCAATACTCGGATCAAAATAAAAAACTCTTCATCTATTGATATCAGTGCAATAGAACCGCCATTTGTTTGTTGTGATTTCAAGCGAGTAATAATTTGTGCAATGTCATACGGGTCTGGAAGTGTGCCCAATGTCCAGCGTCCATCCTCGTGCCATGCTGCTACTGCAAAGTCCATTTCACTTGTGAGGTCGGTTACTACATCGTCGATGGCATCAAAGGATTCAATCTCCTCAACGAGCTCTTCTTCGAAATCGGACATGTGCGCATACTTTCACTCATTGGAAAGGAATGAAACCCCTGTAAGGTAATACCTATGAAAGTACATGTTGC
>Ga0209085_1001537_pt1 | contig 14155 bp, 13 predicted proteins | sample C_131016_EF_Meta_FD_187310 | JGI IMG/M metagenome (GOLD analysis project Ga0209085, IMG submission 187310) | Freshwater microbial communities from Lake Croche, Canada to study carbon cycling - C_131016_EF_MetaG (SPAdes) (version 2) | ecosystem: Environmental > Aquatic > Freshwater > Lake...
ATTCAAAAAATCAGCATTTGTTACGAACAAGCGGTTGAATTAACCGAAGCCAAACTCAAGGAGAAGAACAATGGCGCGAGTTAAAGCAAAACCCTTTGACGAATACATAAACGCCGTGAAGGTAAATGACTTTGGTACGGCTATCGAGCTGGCCAAGTATTACTCTGGGATGTTCAGCATCCGCACCCAAAACCATTTGAACACGCAAGGGCAGTACACCACCTGCAACTTTGATCAGGTTATAACCATGAACGCGGAGATGAAGAACCTGTACCTTTATCTCTGTAGCGTGGCACATTCAGTAGCAAACCAAAAACCGTTTGAGATTGAATACGATGGCAGAAAATACAAACTAACCCCAGAGGAGATAGACCGTGGCAACAACCAAAAAAGTTCCAGCAAAGAAAACCGTAGCAAAGACGCCTTCTAAAGCAGAGGAGTTCCGCATGCCTTTAGAGGTAAAGAACTGGATAGACCAAGCCTCCAGCAGAATGGCACACATGACATCAGAAATCGCGCGCCTCAAAGAAGAGAACAAACAACTCAAACGCACCCACAAACTAATGGAGCAACGCGTAATGGGGATGAGCATTGAATAGCCTAGATAAGTTCACACAGCTACAAAGCCTAATGATGGGCTACGACAGATGTGGCTTGTATTGGAATAAACGCCTAAAAAGATGGGCGCTCATAACAGACGATGAGGAGCACACAGCTACTCTCATCGACACAGACCTAGACAGGCTTATAAACTTATTGTTAAACTCAGACCTGTAATGCGCTGAAAGCATGCGCGAAAGGACTGAAACATGACCGAAGAGAAAAGAAAAGTTGGCCGCCCAATGGGTAAGCTACATCAGGACGATATACGCAAAAAGATACAAGTAAGTCTTTTAATAAAAAAGCTTGAGGAACATGCACTTAGTGCTGACGATCAGGCAGAGATATCTAATAGCAAGATGAGAGCTATACAGATACTGCTAGGTAAGGCATTACCTGACCTAAGTAGCGTACAAATAAGTGGTGACGACAACCAACCATTGGTGATTGAGAACAACGTCAATGTATTTGGTGAGTTGCTCAAGAGCATCAGACTGCAACGACAGGCAGAGTGATCATGATTCATCACACACCTGAAGGCCACCACATCAAGTTAGGGCTGAACTTCAGCCGAGCCAAGGGCGGCTTACGCCTGCTGTGGGCTTGGTATGACTTTGCCACCCATACGGCCACAACTTACCGCTTGCGCATCCGCTTACACATGGCGCCTCGCATCATGTGGGAGGTTAAAAAGTTCAATGTGATCGATAGCTACCTGATGGCTCATGATCTTGAGCTTGTGCACAAAGAGGTTCTGGAAGACCTTAATGCCATGGAGTGCACCGTAAAGCGCACTAATGAGCCATACGCCCTAATTAAGCCGACATGAGCGCCTTAGACGAGATCCTCTCCGACCCCGCGGTCATTGAGGAGTTTGCTCTTAGGACGCCTATCGAGCAGACTGTCATCAACTGGCAGTTGAAGTGGCTGAGCACACAGGCACACAAGCATCAGATAGAGCCTAACGGTGATTGGTGGAGCATATGGCTAATGCTGGCTGGCCGTGGTGCTGGTAAGACTAGAGCGGCGGCAGAGACGCTAGCATGGTGGGCATGGGAGCAACCTAATACCAGATGGCTTGTATCAGCGCCTACTAGCGGAGACGTGAAGGGCACCTGCTTCGAGGGTGACTCTGGACTGCTCAACGTCATACCAAAGGAACTGGTAGCCGACTACAACAAAGCACTGCACGAGATCAGGCTTATCAATGGATCGTTTATCAAAGGCATACCAGCGTCGGAGCCAGAGCGCTTCCGCGGTCCGCAGTTCCACGGTGGATGGCTAGACGAGCTTGCGGCTTGGGACTACCTGCAAGAGTCGTGGGACATGATCCAGTTCGGTATACGTCTGGGCAACCGTACTAAGCTCATATGCTCGACCACGCCTAAGCCAAAGGACGTGGTGCTCGACCTGATAGGACGTGAGGGTGACGACGTGACTATCACGCGCGCCAGCACGTACAGCAACATCAAGAACCTAGCTCCATCGTTCCAGAAGCAGATCTTGCAGTACGAGGGCACCAACCTAGGCCGTCAGGAGATCCATGCGGAGATCATCGACCCTGAAGAGGGTGGCATAGTCAAGCGTGATTGGTTCCGCCTGTGGCCAGATGGCAAGCCCTTCCCCAAGCTGGAGTACATCATCCAGTCCTATGACTGCGCGACCAGCGACAAGACCATCAACGACCCTACAGGATGCATCACACTGGGTGCATTCAAGCCATTGGATGGTGGCATGTGCGTGCTGGTGCTGGACTGCTGGCAGGAGCACCTACAGTATCCTGACCTACGCCCCAAAGTGATCGAGGAGTTCGAGGTGTTCTATGGCGATGGACGTGAGAAGAAACGCGTTGACCTATTGCTGGTGGAAGATAAGAGCGCTGGCATAAGTCTTATACAAGACTTGCAACGTGCGCACCTACCCGTGATGCCCTATAACCCCGGTCGCGCTGACAAGACGCAAAGGCTCAGCATCGTGGCCAACATCATTAAAGCTGGCCGTGTTTGGGTGCCAGAGCACAGCCAACGCAAAGGCTACGTGAGGGACTGGGCTGAAGGCATGGTGAGCCAGATCTGCTCCTTCCCTGAGACAGTACACGACGAGTTTGTAGACTGCATCAGTCAGGGCTTACGGTACATGAGGGATGCTGGATGGATCAGCATTGATGTGGCACCGCGTGATGACTACGACGATGATGACATCTTCGACGCTGAGGAGTACAACAAGCGTAAGAAGGGCAACCCATATGCTGAGTAGGGGTGAACCCAGTTCGCGGCACAACAATTAGGGATGAACCCAGTTCACCCCTAGACTTGACATAGTTGCAAAGGCATAATCGATGCATCCCACAATGAAGGAATAGCCGTGGCTGACAACCAATCCGTTCCCATGCCCCCACACATCAAAGCAGAGCTAGCAAGGCTACGTGCTCTTATGGTGCCTGATGCTGAAGCCTACCGCCGACGTGAGATCGGATCTAAGCGTATGGAGGAGGAGGCTAAGAAGATACAGCCTCTGCGCCCATTGAGTGCGGCAGATACTGGCGACCAGTATCCATTGGCGGCAGAGGGCGGATCGATCAGGCGCTTTGATGTAGGTGGCTCCAACAGCATCAGCTTGGATGACTTAAATGAGGCGCTTAGAGATCGAGCACCTACTATTCCTGAGCAGTTCAACAGATACATAGCGCCGCATATCCAACGAGGCTTAGACGCCATGTTGCCGTTCCGCCAGTTGGCGCAGAAGACATTCGAGCGAAACGTGTACAACCCTTTGAATGAGTCTGTAATCAATAACATAAGCTCGGCGATTAAAACATCAGGTACAAATGCAAACGATGTCAACGATGCCAAAATTCACATAGCTAATGCGGCCAGAAAAGCGATTGGCATGGAGCCACGGCCTGTTGAGTTTGATGCGCAGAAAGCACTGGGCAATATTAACGAAGGTGAGTTTGACAGGCAGTACGTTGACATGGACAAACGCCACGCACAACGTCTTGAAGAGTTAAAGAAACTAATAGCACAGCGCAAAGCCAACGGCGGTCAAGTAGACATGGACAGGATGCGCCTTGAGCTGATGAACAGGAAGTCCAAAGGCGGTGTAGCTCACCTTGCTATCGGAGGCCAAGGCCCACGCAATTGGGTGAGCGGATCCGTTGAGCAAGTCTTGCATCCATTGAAGCAAAGAACAGCGGTGGGAAGCGACCCTGCTGAGACTTTGGCAGAGATGAACCAAAAGTGGACACCAGAAGCAATCGAGCAAGTAGCACAGACACAGCCCAATGTCCGCGAGATGATTCCTCGCCAAAAGACAGAGCTAGAGCACAAGGTTCACCTGAACAAATGGATTCAGAGCAACTTAGGCAACTACATCAAAAAGCAGATGGCCACACAAAACGATCCAATCCGCAACCTAGCGGAGCAAGGCATCGTCCACATTCCTAGCGAACAAGTTGGAATAAACAGATACAAAGCTGGCGAACATCGGACTACTCATGGTGGTGAGAGCTTTGGCAAGTCAGAAGAGGCAAAGGCTTGGGAAGATGCCGCAGACGTAGCGATTACTCCTACATCGATAGAGAAGTTACACAAGCGATTCCAAGAACCTTGGATGGAGAAGGCTGACCCAAGCACTAAGTTGTTACATGCAAGCAGTAACATGCAAGCCAGTAGTTTGGGCTTTGATCACTTGGTGGATGTATTAAAAGAAGACTTAGCCAGTGGGCGTATTCGTCCTGAGCAGTTGAATAAGGTCAGCATTGAGCAGGCTGTACGTCGTGCACATGAGTACGATCAAGAGAAGAAGAAGGCTATGGCTGAGACGGCTCTCAAGGCTACCGAAGGCATGGCAGTCCACAAAGAGTATCCAGAAGGTTACAAGTGGATTGAGTTGGCCAAGCCAAAGATTGATGTCAACAAACCATTGCCAGAAGGATTTAGATGGGTTGAGCCAAAAAGTGGTTATGAGCGCTTAGAAGGCCCAAGCATTCTTGATCCTCAAAGAACCCGTAGATACCTTGGTGAAACAAAAGAAGAAGCCCTCAAGGTGGCGCATGAAAAATCAACGATTGGTGCTGAAGATGAAAAAGCTCTTGAGGAAGCCCTCAAGTACGAAGGCAACACCATGGGTCATTGCGTTGGTGGATATTGCCCTGACGTGCTGGAAGGCCGTACACGCATCTTCAGCTTGCGTGATGCCAATAATGAACCACACGTAACGATTGAGGTTAGACCTAACCAAGCGCGAAGCAAGTACGAAACTGATTGGTTCACAAGTCAACCTGAAGAATTGCAAGATGCAATTACAAAGCAAGCGCTTGCTGAGCACGAGGCGACAAAACAAAAGCGTACCCCAGAAGAGGATAGATTTACTTGGGGGCAGGCACTAAGCAACGCCATCAAGTCCCATATGGGTGAGGTGCCACAACAGATTGTTCAGATCAAAGGCAAGGGCAATAAGAAGCCCAAGAAGGATTACATTCCATTTGTTCAAGACTTTGTAAAGAGTGGTAATTGGTCTGACGTTGGTGACATACATAACGCTGAATTGCACAAGTGGGGCAAAAGATATTTGAACAAAGAAGATATAGAAGCTTTAACACCTGAAGAAGAAAGCGCATTCGCTAGTAGGAATCTAAACAAAGCGAATGGCGGGATAATACGTAAAGCCGAAGGAGGCGCTGTGAACCCATTTGACTATGAGAACCCTGAGCATGTAAGTACAGTTGCTGGGCATGTATCCAAGCACAAAGACTTTAAAGATCTGCCTGAAGCCCATACACGCTTAGGCGAAGTGCTTTCCTCTGGTAGCTACAAGCACATGGAAGACCCACGCGTACAGATGGGGCTACGTAAGGCTGGCCACAACTCTTACTACACACAAGAGAAGACTGGCAAGAAGCTCAACAAGATGGTGATCAACAAAGCCGTCGGCGGTGCTGTGCCATCAATGAATCAAATGCGTGCAGAGCTAATAGGCAAGAAGCCTGTAAGCCTGTCTGACTTATCTACCATCGGTGCTAACGAAGCGCCTAGCATGAACGTCAAGGCTTATGTCCCACCATCTGGCGGTGAACTACCTGTAGGTGGTGTGAGCATGGGTGACCAGCCATTGCCTATCGGCGGCATTGATATGAGCCAACAACAAGGCGGCCAACAGTTAATGCCTGCTGGCATGGCTCCACCACAAGGAGCGCCACAAGGCCAGCCCCCACAAGCTGGTGGTATGCCCTCCCCTTTGGGCGCAGGAGCACCATCTCCACAGCCACCAAGCAACATCTTGCAGATGACTAAGCAAGGGCAAGCATTGAACGCTATGAGCCCACCACAGGCGCCTCCACGCATGGCTGTGGGCGGATCTGTACCTGCACCATACAAGATTGGTGGAAGTGACAACATGGCTCCAGTAGACAATGGATGGAAGCCAGACAACGGTGTTACTACATTTAATATCGATAACGTACAGCAAATTGCTAAGGGTGGTTCTATTGAGAAGATGAAGCAAGAGATGAAGTCCAAGGGCACGCCATGTATGACGCATGACCATGGATATGCTGATGGAGGGCGTGCAGGAAAAAAGTCTTCTAAGGAACCAAAGAGCACGGTTAAGGCGTACAAATTGTTCCGCGTACACAAGAAGCATCCCGGCAAGTTGTTCCCTCTTTTTGTCAACGCCAACGATCCCGTAGAGATGAACAAATGGGTGGACGCTCAAGAGGGTGAGATGGCTGGTAGCAAGGTGAAGAGCAAGATTGGCCCGCTGGCGTATCGACCCGGTTGGCACGCTGGTGATCTACCCGTCGCTACCCACATCGGTGAGAAGTCTGACCCTGAACTAACAGCACCAGACGTCCGTCCCCACAACCACGTATGGGCTGAGGTCGAGATGCCTAACGATGTCGATTGGCAAACAGAAGCCAATGAGCGTGGCATGAACCCCAAGGGCAAGCTGATCGCACGCGAAGCACACATCACTGACCAGATCCCCAAGGGCGGTCACTACAGATACAAGACCAATTCCAACATGACAGGCAACTGGCTGATTGGTGGAGCGATGAAGGTCAACCGTATATTGCATGACAAGGAAGTCAAAGCAATCAACAAGGCGGCAAAGGCAAAAGATCTGCCACGTATGCAGAAACAAAACTTGGCTGACTATGGATTTAAAGAAGGCGGATCGGCAAGCCCTACGCAGAAGAGCCCAGACAAGTTCAGACCTAAAGTCACAAAGGCATCGGAGGCGTTGGGTAAGCATGAGGGAAAGCATTTGAAGGTTACACAGTCTGATCGCACAAAGGTGGGTGGCGGGTTCCTCGGAGGCCCGGGGTTTTCTGGTCTGCAACACCTTTACCCTTCACACAAAGACGTCGCGTGGGGCGTGAACTCATCAGGCGCCGCCTCCAAGATCGCTAACGCCAATGCCGCTCACCCAGAGGGTGATGTGTTGTGGTCTACATTGCTCGGCGCTCCTAACCAACACACATCAAACCAAATGGTGTTTGATATGCTGATGAAGCAGTTCAAGAGTGGTATTAAGTCTGGCAAGATGACGCCTGAATTGCGTGATCGCATCAATGCTCAATTGGCCATGGCGGCAGACAGCGAAGGCAAGCCAATCTTTTCTAACGCAGACATTGCAAGCAAGAACTTCTTTAAAAACCTCAATACTTTCGATCAACGTCGCGTTATGGCTGACTTAATGGGCGGTAAAGCTGTGGGTGGTAAGAAGGGGCAAATCTTGAACTACGACAAGACAGTGGCCGACACAACAGAGCCTGAGTTGCTTGGTGCACCTACACACGCAATTGGCCCTCGCCTATTTCAGTTGAGTGGACAGCGTTCTGTACAACCAGATCTAAACCCAGCATTCCCTCACATGTTGCATGGAGAAGACTTAGGTCAGATGTTCCATCCAGTTCCACGTCAGATCATGTTGCCTGAGTTTCATGGCAAGATCAAACAAGCAAAAGGACGTGATGTTGGCTTTATGGACTTAACACGCAATACACCGTCACAGCATTTGTCTGAAGAATTTCTCACACACTTGCAAAGACATGGATATAAAAAAGGCGGCAAAGTGAACCTATCCACAAATATGGATACCATTAACTTAGAATTAAGCCGCAGAACAAAGAAAGCTAAATGATGGATGAACTAGACCCACAGATCACAGAGAACGAAGACGGCAGTGCCGCAGTAGATCTACCTGAGATTGAAACGGAAGAACAGCCTGACGGTAGCGCCATAGTTACTATGGAGGAGGATGGCCCAGAGGCCAATCCAGACTTCTACGCCAACATGGCTGAAGACTACGACGACTTCAAGTTGATGACGTTGGCTAGTCGGTACGTTGATTTGCTGAAGAAGGACAAAGATGCGCGTGAGCAAAGAGACAAGCAGTATGAAGAGGGTATTCGGCGCACTGGTATGGGGAATGACGCGCCCGGCGGTGCCACCTTCATGGGCGCTAGCAAAGTGGTACACCCTTCTATGGCTGAAGGATGTGTGGACTTCGCGGCACGCGCTATTAAAGAGATGTTTCCGCCTGACGGCCCCGTCCGAACCAAAATCCTAGGCAAGATGGATGAGATCAAGTCCGAGCGCGCAGAGCGTAAGCGTGACTATCTCAACTGGCAAATCACCGAACAGATCGAAGAATTCCGTGACGAACAAGAACAATTACTTACACAATTACCGCTAGGTGGCTCACAGTACTTTAAGTTATGGTTTGATGAGCAGAAAAAGCGCCCATGCGTAGAGTTTTTGCCTATCGATCGTGTGATTCTGCCCTTCGCGGCCAGTAACTTTTACACCGCAGAACGTGCGGCGGAAGTGCATGAGATTACGCACTGGGAATTCAATCGACGTATAGCTAGTGGCATGTATCGTGATATCGATATGGTGCAAGCCACCATGTCACCTGAGCTTACAAGACCACAGAAAGCCAACGACAAGATTGAAGGCAAGAAGTGGGAAGACAACGAAGATGGACTGCGCAAGGTCTATCACGTCTACACCTTCTTGGAGTTGGACGACGACAAGTACACCAAGGGTGAGATGGCGCCTTACATCTTGATGATCGATGAACTTGATAACGAAGTCATTGGTTTGTACCGTAACTGGGAAGAGCAAGACGAAACCATGACCAAGTTAGATTGGATTGTGGAGTTCAAGTTTATTCCTTGGAGGGGCGCATATGCGATTGGGTTACCTCATCTTATCGGTGGCTTGTCTGCCGCTCTTACTGGTTCTTTGCGTGCCCTTTTGGATAGTGCTCACATTAACAACGCCGCGACGATGCTCAAGCTCAAGGGAGCGAAGATGTCGGGGCAGAGTCAGTCGGTGGATGTGACGCAGATTGTGGAGATAGAGGGCGCGCCGGGCGTCACAGACATCCGCCAGATCGCTATGCCTATGCCCTTTAACCCACCCAGCGCGGTTCTATTCCAGCTCCTAGGCTGGCTTGACAACGCGGCCAAGGGGGTAGTGACCACCAGTGAAGAAAAGATCGCTGACGTCAACGCTAACGCGCCTGTAGGCACCACACAGGCTTTGATTGAGCAAGGCGCCGCGGTGTTTAGTGCTATTCATGCACGATTACACGAAAGCCAAGCACGCGTATTGAAAATCTTATGCCGCCTAAACCGTTGGCACTTTGATGAGATGCGCAAGTCTGACGTGGTGGCAGATCTAGAGATCAACCGCCAAGACTTCTCAAAGAACACAGACGTGGTGCCAGTCTCTGACCCACACATCTTCTCTGAGACTCAGCGTATGGCTCAGATGCAGGCTGTGATTCAGTTGGCTGAGAAGCATCCTGACCAGTTCAACATGAGCGCTGTGTTGTCTCGTTCACTCAAGCAGATGAAGGTGCCTAACATCAATGAGTTGATGAAGGATGTGCCTGCGCCTGAACAGCGGACTTCTGCTGACGAAAACGCGGCTATGCTGATTGGACAGCCAGCCTACGCGTACATGCAACAGGATCACATCGCTCACATACAGGATCACTTGCAGTTTGGCTTAAACCCATTCTTGGGACAGTCGCCATTTGCGGATCCACAGTACCTAAACCACTTGATCGAGCATTTGAAGCAACACATGACTTTGTGGTACTTGAACCGCTCTAACGGCTATGTGGCTCAAGCTAATAAGGGCAAGCCTGTGGATAACTACGATGATCCAAAGATGACCGCGGTAATCGACCAGTTGTACACAACGGTTGGCGCCCACATCACGTTGGATGTTAAAGAAGTGTTCCAGCAGTTCATACCTGCCTTCCAGCAGTTGATACAGCAAGCACAACAGCGCGCACAGTCTGCCAAGCAGAACCTGCCACCAGATGCACAGGTCGTTCACGACACAAGCATGGCAGAGACGCAACGCAAGACACAGGCAGATCAACAGCGTGCTCAAGAAGCACAATTGAAAATATCTGCTCAATCTGCTGAGCACGACAAAGAGATAGCCGCCAAAATTGCAATAGAAAACGCTAAGATCACTGGTCAAGTGATTCAACAAAACACAGCCCAGCAAAACGCCTTGCAGATGCATGGCGCAGAGCAAGCTAACGACATGCAGAAGCACGCACTGGAGCAGGAAACAGCCATGCAACAAGCGGCTATGCAACAACCGACGGAAACGTCACAACCTCAAGGAGCCGAAAATGGCAATATCTGATGCAGAACAAAAAGGCCCAATGGTGCGTTATCACGCACGCTTGGCTCAAGGCGTAAAGCTGGACGGCACAAGCTTGGAGCCAAAGGGCGGAAGCCAAAAAGACAAGAAGCCACAAGGCGGTTTGTCGCAAGCTAAAAAGAAATGATTGACCCCGTTATTCACGTATTGAAGCTACGCCAAGGAGAGATTGCCTCATCTCTTGCTGTTGGCAACGCAATTACGTGGGAAGCGTATCAACGAATGGTTGGTGAGTATCAGGGACTGCAATTTGTGCTTGATACCATTAACCGAATGTTAGACGAAGACAGAAATCAAGAATAAGTCCCCCTAAAGGACGAGGCCGCGTTGAAAAACGCATAAATGACGCATCTGCAATTATGGTGCATTTTAGGAGTTAGTATGAGTGAGAAAGAAAAGATCCCAACGATCGAGGGAAGCGCGCAAGCGTCTGATCCTCAAGAGCTGGAGTGGGCATTCCCGCAAGTGAATGCAGGTCAGACACCTCTTGGAGGGCGCGTAATTGTTCAGTTACGCCGCATCAAAAAGAAGGCTGGAATGATCATCATCGTCGATGAAACCAAAGAAAACGAAAAGTGGAACAACATGATCGGTAAGGTCGTGGCACTTGGGCCTTTGGCATACAAAAACCGCGACACCATGGAGTCTTGGCCAGAGGGAACTTGGGCACAAGTAGGTGATTTCGTGCGTGTACCACGCTGGGGTGGAGATCGTTGGGAGCGTAATGACCCCAATGCAGACTCCAAAGAAGATCCAGTGCTGTTCATGACGATAAATGACCACGAAGTGATTGCAAAAATCACTGACGATCCGCTGTCTTTCAAAGCTTATGTTTAAGGGGACAAAAAAATGAGTACAGATACCAAAGAACAGTTGGAATTGAACATTGAAGAGGGTAAAGACGGTTCCGCAGTCGTAGATTTGCCTGACAACATGATCAATGACGACGATTCAGACCAAAACAATCAGTCTTCTAATGAAAAATCAAAGGGTGGCGACGTTGATTCCGACGATGCAGACCATCCTGATGACAATGCAGAGCTTAGGGAAGCTAAACGCAACATCCGCAAGGCCAAAAGACTAGCTCAGAGGGCTACAAGGGAAGAAAAAGACATTCGCCTTAGTCAATTACAGCGTGAGAATGAAGAATTCAAGCGCAGATTGTCGAATGTAGAGCGCGAAACCAAACAAGGGCAGATTTCACGCATCGATAAGAACATCGAGGACAGCCAAGTACGTTTGGAATACGCCAAGATGAAGCTTAAAGAGGCCGCGGAGAACAGTGACGGCGACGCAATGGTCGAAGCACAGACTTTGTGGCGTGATGCTGAGAATCAACTTGTGCAACTGCAAGGAATTAAGAACCGTGCATCACAAGAGGCGCAAGAACAGCCTCGTCAAGAGTTGCCAGACCCAACAGTACAGCGTAATGCCGCTGATTGGATGAAGCGTAACTCTTGGTACAACCCAGAGTCAAACGAAACTGATAGTCGTGTCGCAAAGAAGGTAGATGAGTTGCTAGTAACCGAAGGTTGGGATCCATCTGATCCTGATTATTGGGATGAGTTAGATAGTCGCTTGCAAAAATCTCTACCACACCGTTACAATCAGAACACAAACGATAATTCCGTCGTTAGGAAACCGAGGAACGTAGTGGGAAGTTCTGGTCGTGAAGCTTCAGCCGCATTTGGGGGTAACAACCGCTCTCAGTTCATGCTTTCACCTGAAAGGGTCAAAGCAATGAAAGAGATTGGTGCATGGGACAACCCAGAACGCAAAAAGAAGATGATCGCCGAATTCGTCAAGTTCGATCGCTTGAACCGCAACTAATACATGGGAGTAATAATATGGAATCACGTTTAAAAAAATCTTTGAAGGCTGGCGGACGTCAGGAACGCGCAAGTGTGGAGGCATCCCGCTCAGCCCCAGAAGAGAAGTTCATTTCTACGCAAGAACGTCGCAAGATGTGGGACGAGGAATGGACGCAATCAGCACTGCCAAAACTGCCCAACATGGATGGGTGGCACCTTTGCTGGCTTTCGACAACCAATAGCTACGATTCAATCGATAAACGGATTCGCAATGGGTACGTGCCAGTTAAATCTGAAGAGTTACCCGGCTATGAAGATTACAAGGTTAAATCTGGAGAGCAAATTGGGCATATAGCTTGTAACGAAATGTTGCTGTTTAAATTGCCAATGGATATTTATCAGGATCTCATGTTGTATCACCACCATGACAAGCCTCGTGAGGAAAGCGACAAAGTTCGCGTTCAGCTAGAAAGTCTCCAAGGGCAAAGAGATAGCAACGGTAAGTCACTAGTTAATGTTGAAGGTGAAGGTCTTGGCTCTTTTGATCAGCAACCAAGCAAAGTCCCAGTTTTCGCTGGGTAATCTTTAACTAAGGAGTTTTTTATGTCTAGTACTAATGCTCCGTTTGGCTTGCGTCCTGCGTTCCATCCCTTTGGTTTGGATCGCGCTCAGGCGCTTGCTGGCGGTATTACGTCGGGTTACGGAACCCAAATCCTGAAAGGGCAACCTGTTGCCTATTCAGCTTCCGCTGGTGTAATCGTTCCTTTAACTACCGCTCCTGCATCTGGATCCGCTGTTGCGTGGTCTGGTGCTTTTGCAGGTTTTGAATGGACTGATACAACTGGTCGTCGCCGTGTCTCTAACTACTATCCAGCTAGCACCTCTTACACAGCAGGTTCTGCTATAGCTTATTTCTACAACGACCAAAACATCGTTTATGAAATTCAAGCCGATGGTGCTATGGCACAAACCACGATTGGTAATGAATACAACTTCACCGCCACTACCGCAGGTTCTTCTACTACTGGTCTGTCGCAAGCTACTTTAGGCTCTGCTACTGCCGCTGGTAACGGAGTCCAAGGTCAGATGCGTGTCGTTGATTTGGCACCGTATGTGGACAATGCGTGGGGCGATAGCTACACCGTTGTTCGAGTTGTTAACGCTCAGTCTCAGTTCTTCGGTTCTGTGACTGCTATTGCATAAGGAGCTAAATCATGGCCGCACCAATGCGCAGTACGGACTTTAGAAGTATTGTTGAACCTATCCTCAATGAATGCTTCGATGGAGTCTATGACCAACGTGCCGACGAGTGGAGCCGAGTGTTCCGCGAAGAAGACGGCATTCCACGTAATTACCACGAAGAGCCTGTCCTGTATGGATTCGGCGCCGCTCCACAATTGCCTGACGGTACTCCAGTTACCTATCAGCAAGGTGGCGTACTCTTCTTGAAGCGCTATGTGTACAAAGTGTATGGCTTGGCCTTCGCTTTGACCAAAGTGCTTGTTGAAGACGGCGATCACATCCGTATCGGTCAAGTTTATGCACGCCACTTGGCACAGTCTTTGGTGGAAACCAAAGAGTTGTTGTCAGCTAACGTGTTGAACACAGCCTTCAACTCCAGCTACCCCGGTGGCGACGGCGTTTCTTTGATCAACACTGCTCACCCAATCGTGAACGGTACGTTCAGCAACCAGTTGGCTACATCAGCTAACTTGTCGCAGACATCATTGGAACAAATGTTGATCCAAATCCGCCAAGCTGTTGACAACAACGGTAAGAAGATTCGTTTGGTTCCACGTCAATTGATCGTGGCACCGGGCAACATCTTCCAAGCCGAAGTGTTGTTGAAGTCTGTCCTCCGTACAGGCAACGCAAACAACGACATCAACCCCATCAAGGCAATTGGCTTGTTGGACGAGGGTGCCGCAGTTCTGTCACGTTTGACTTCATCTACCGCATGGTGGGTGCAGACCGACGCTCCAGAAGGCTTCAAGTTGTTGATGCGTCGTCGTCTTGAGAAGACCATGGAAGGTGACTTTGAAACCG
>Ga0209085_1001544_pt1 | contig 14126 bp, 3 predicted proteins | sample C_131016_EF_Meta_FD_187310 | JGI IMG/M metagenome (GOLD analysis project Ga0209085, IMG submission 187310) | Freshwater microbial communities from Lake Croche, Canada to study carbon cycling - C_131016_EF_MetaG (SPAdes) (version 2) | ecosystem: Environmental > Aquatic > Freshwater > Lake | place...
AAAGACTGTAAGTGAATGGTCTGATGAATTAAATATTCCTTATAAGAGATTGTTAGCAAGATTAAATAATTGGGATGTTGAAAAATCATTCACATATAAAATCTCTTATAAATAATGGCAAACAAAATCAAATGTACATGTGGACATTCTTGGGATAAATCAGACTCTAGTAAGAAGGATGCAACAGTGTGTCACATATGTGGAAAAGATAACGTACTTAAAAATGGAGGATGGTTAGATAAATATTCTGATAGTGGAATAATCCCACAAGCTCAAAAGGGTAAAAAAGTTATTATAGATGGAAAAGAATATGATACATCGAGTGAAGAATACAAAGATCTTTATAGATGGGGACCAAATAATAATGATGGTAGAGGAGGCATTGGAGGCATTGGATATTTTGATAAAGATGGAGTTTTAGTTACAGGTAAGACTACACTTCCTGAGGTAGTTGTTTTTCCAAAAGATAAAGATACTAAAAAGTTTTATGATAAACTTGGAGACAGTGATCAATACGCTTTTGAACAAATGGTTAAGAAGTATGGTCCAGTTAATATAACAAAAAATAAAGGAACAGGTATATTTTCAGGAACAGCTGGTCACTACAATCCCTTCGCAAATCAAATAACTATAAATCCTAACCAAAAAATTCTTTATCGTGATAAAGATACATATCTTGCAGAGCTTGCTCATAAAGTACAGTTTGATAGACAAGGAAAATTTGATGTGATGGGTAATTGGGTTTTTAATGATCTTCCTGATTATGTAAAACATACATATTATGGTCTTAAAGATGATTATGATATTGGTAATACTGATGAAACCATGGAAAAGTGGTTTAATTCAAGTCCATATAATGACCCTTCTACAGTAGAATATCAAGCTCATAGTACAATTGAACCTACTTTGAAAGATGAATTTTTTAATTATAGTAGTGATGATATGATGGGTTATAATTATAATAAATTTAAATCAGGAGGTAAGTTAGATAATTATGGTGAAGAAGCAAATGCTAATGAAGGATATTCTTCTGCTCCTAAGGAATGGATGGGAGAAGGATATAGTAATGTAGGTAGAGATTATTCTCCTGCATGGGGTGGACAGTTTGAAGAAGGTGGAACAACAACAACGAATAACACCACTCTTACTCCTATATATACAGATGATCCTAATGATCCTAGACTTAAAGCTTTTAAAGATAGTTCTACTATATATAATTATATACAAAACTGGAATAATTTAGTAAGTGCTCCTAATGTAAGTCATGAAGACATAGATGAGTTTTTTGATAAACCAAGCAGTGTTGCTGCAAGAAAGTTAGCACAGGAAACAAAAATTAAAGGAAAAAATGTAAAATCAATATCAGTTGGTAAAGGTTCTTATAATAATAAAGGTCTTAAAAAAGCTAATGCTAATATTGGATATTTACCAAAACCACAACCAGTAATATATAAACCAGAACCTACATTAAAACCAAGACCGTTTGTACCTGCTACTAAAATTCCTATGGGGGAACCTACTACAGGAATGCAGATACAACAAAGATCATTCCCTAAGTTAGATGTACCAAATGTAAACATGTCTGGTCCATATATGGTGGGATATACAGATTATGATACACAACAAGGTATAGATAGAGGATTCCAAACAGCTGAGGAAAGAGATGCTTTCTATAAACAACTTAGTGAAAGACAAGCTGGTAACTACCAACCTGGTCAAGGAAACATCAGTTCTTATTATGATGTAAATAGAAAACTTGCAATGGGAGGTTCTCTTCCTGGTTCTACAGGATTTATGTATGCACGTACAGGTGCTCCTTCTAATGGTCCTTATGCAAAGAAGACACTTCCTTCAGCACAGAGTGGATTAACTCAGAATCAAACTAAAGAAGAAGTTACAAATACTGATGATAAACCTTATCTTCCTTATAGAGTGGATTATACAGATCCTGAAACTGGAAAACATGAAAGCAAATGGTATGAAGATGAAGAAGCTTCAAGATACTTTTTTGATCATAGAGGTACTCAACTTCTTGGTGTTCAAGGTGCACAAGGATACTATGAGAAACCTCCAGGAAAGAAAAAGCCACCATCTCCTACAGAACAACAAAGATTAAAAGATCAAGCAGAATTAAAAGGTACAACAAAATCTTTCTATAATCAATGGTATAACTCTCCTATGCATGCAGAGATGTTAAAAGAAAGTTTACGTAAACCTTTTGGAACTGGATTATTTCTTAATAAAAGAGTAAAACAAAAAACTCAAGACAGACTTAATACTATCAATAATGAAATGGATTTAAATTTAGAACCATATCCAGAAGCAAGTTTTGATATAAGTCTTGCAGGAAATGTAAAAAATGCTAGACCAAATTTAATTAATATAAGTCCATTTGCTACACTTGAAAATCAAAAAGGTACAAGCATTCATGAAGGAGCACATGTCACAGATCTTATGTCAGGTATTCCTAGAAAAGATATTAAAAAGATGCAGAAATATGCAAATTTTAATATGCCTTTTCCTGAGTCATTAGCTGCAGGATATTCACCAGAAGACCAAACAGATTTTAAAAACTATGTAAGTAAGGACACAGAAACAAGAGCTCGTGTGATGAATGGAAAATATATTTTATCTCAAATTGGTTCTCAATTTGGATATGATCCATTTACACAAAAATTAAGTAAAGACCAATTTTATAAAGCTGAGCAGTTATCTCCAGAATTTAAAAATACAAATGATCAATTAAGAAGTATATACTCAGATGATGAAATATTAAATCTTCATAATACATTATCTAAATCAAATAATAGTCAAGAACAAACAATGGCTAGAAATGGTGGTATGACTTATTATCAAAATGGACTAGATTGGAAACCAAAAAGTATTAGTAAGAATGGAGGATGGTTAGAGAGTTATGCAGAAGGTGGTCAAGCAGAAAAAATATGTTATGATGAGAATGGATATAGAGTTCCTTGTGCAGATGAAGCAGTTCCTATTGAATATACATTTGATAAAAATGATCCCAATCTTAAAAAGTATAATGAAATAAAAAATGCTGAGAAAATTTATATCACTGCACAAAACGAACTTCAAAAAAAAGGGGTATTATCTGAAGATGAATTTGTGTCTATGATGTCAAAGTATGAACCATATGATGATATTATAGAAAAATATTCAGTGGCTAGTCCAATAGAACATGAAGTAGCAAAAGTATCTACTAAAGATGGTGGTGTTGAATTTTTACAAGATATGTATGATTTTCCTATTGAAAAAGAATATAGATTTTTAGATCCTTCAAACATGCATTCTGTTTATGGACCTAATCAAAGTGTGATAGGATTTACACAAAGTAATGGAGATTTCTATCCAGTTAATGGCACTGGTTATGCAACAAAAAAAGAAGATTTAGAATTCTTAAAAAATCAACATGCCCTTGATGTTTATTTAGGAGAAAGAAGTTTGCATCAAGTAACTCCCAAAAGAAAAAATGGTGGTGGTGTCCCTCAAGCACAAACAGGTATAAAAGTTGGTGAAGAAGTTAGATGTGGACCTAATCAAGTATATCTAGAGGGGACAGGTTGTATTGATATACGATCTAGAATGTATAAAGAACTTTATGGATCAGGAAAACTTGCTCAAAAAGGTCCTGATGAAAGTGTTATATTTCCTACAATGGAACCATTTGTAGTGAATAGTAAACTAACAGAAGATCAAAAACGTGCATTACTTAGAAAGGATATGCAAGAAACATCAGCTCAAAATCAAACTCAAATTAGTTCAGCTGATCAACCTTGGTATCAAAGAGCATTTGACATAGCAACACATCCTGGAACAGCTATTAGAGCATATAATAAAACAGGATATATTCCTAGTAATTTAGGTGCAGCTGCTGAAGATATGGGAGGTCCTTCTAGTATAATAAATTCATTTTCTCCAGTCACATGGGCTAAAGGAGCATATAATGCTGGTAAACAATTTGGTTCAGCTCCTATACAAACTACTAAAGATGTTTTACAAGGAACAGGTAATCTTGTTGGGTATGGGATACATGCTATAGATAGTCCTCTTCCAGGACAAACAATGCCTAACTATATATCTCCTTTTGGTGATGCAGGTACAAACAAAAGAGCTTTAGAATTTGTAGGAAATGTTGGAGAAGCTTTACCATTATTAGATGTTGCTCCTTATTTAAATAGAGCAATAAATCTATCTAAAGAATCAGGACTTCTTTCTAATACATATAAAATAAATCCTTGGGCATTTAAACCTAATCCTGAAAATATTTATAGAGGTATTGGAAAAGGTGGTATGGAAGATGCATTTCAATCTGGAGTAATAAGAAATAATCCAAATAAATTTTCAACTGAAGGTATTAGATCAGGATTAGAAAATGGAAGTTTTAGGAGTCCATATTTTGTTGAAGGTAAAGATTTTAACATTGCTGAAAAATATGCAAATGGGTATGTTGCAGAAACTCCATTAGTTAGAAATGTAGAAACAGGAGGTTTAGCAGCGTATCCAGCAGGAGATAATTGGGGATGGACAGGAGCTGAAAAAGAAATGCCTTTAAAAGATTTCAAAATATTAAAAAAAGATTGGCTAAGAGGATATAAAGAAGTTCCTAAGCCTATTGTAGATTTTTCTAAATATTTAACACAAGAAGAAGCTGTTGCTTCAAGAGCAGAAAGATTAATTTCTCAAAAAAATAAACCAGGGTGGAATGAGCAACTAACACCAGAATTAGAGCAAAAATTGTCTACTGCTGTAGAAAGACACAATCCTGCTTCTGATTATCCAGGAGAAAAATTAGGAGCAAACACTTCAGGAAGAACAGCTACAGAAGTTAGTAAAGATGCCAACTTAAAAGGTGTGCCTTTAAATGAAGCTAATAAAGCAAGAGTTGCAGCACATGAAGTTGGACATTATTATTCTAATAGTCCTATTGAAGGTGAAGAATGGTTAAGTCATTTTAATTTAGATAAGTTACCATATAAAACTAAAGTTTATCTTAGAGGTAAAGGTAGATCAACTAATTATGCTAATGAAATAAGAGAAAGAGCTGCTCAATTAAAAGATTACATTGCTCAAAAAAATGGAATTCCATTAAACCAAGATTTTGTAATCACTCAACCTATGTTAAATGATGCTATTAAAAATTATGTAAATAATACAGGATTAGATAATACAATGTCTAAAATGTTAGGAGCATTAAAAGATAAGAAAGGATTACTTAAAACAATGAATAAATATGCTCTTGGAACTGTACCAGCAGTAGGAGGAGCAGTAGCATTACAACAAAAGAAAGAAGGTGGTGTAGTAAAAGATGATAATGGATATTGGAATCCTGATAACTGGGGAAAGGTGGTGGAAATAGGTTCTCCAAATATAACAATGCAAGATGTGTATGAGCCATTGATAGGAGAATCAAAACAAACAGGAGAAAAGAAACTTATGCTTCCTGGGAAAAACTATAAATTTGCTAATACAAAACAAGTGATAGAACGTCCTATAGGAAAGAATGGTGTAAATCAACAGGATGAGAAAGTCATTGAGCAACTAGATCAATTAACCAATTTCACAAACTATAACAAACCAACCAAAGGTGGATGGTTAGATAAATACAACTAATATGAAAGCAGAAATCTTAAAAATCGCTGGTGTTAAGAATGAGAAAGAGTTCTACAAGAAGTATCCTTCTGAGGAAGCTTTTATGAAAGTGCATGGTAAAGCTTTTAAAAAAGCTAAACTTCGTAAAGCTGTAGCTCCTAAAGCACAAGTGGGTACACAGCTAGATGCTTGGGGTAATCCTTTACCTATTGTACAAATGCCTACAAATCCTAATGTTGGAACTCAACAAATGGGATTGAATAATCCACAAGGAGGCACAATGAATTTAGTTGGAAGTGCAGCAACTTCAAATGCTGCAAATCAAGCAAATTTATTTGGAACCAGTGGAAGTGTTTCAAACGCTAACACACTAGGTGGAACAACTCCTGATTCTATAAAAGGAATGGGTTCAGAAATGTTTGGAAAAAGTACTACAGGAGCACTAGGTAAACTTGGTGGCATTGCTGGTGTTGCAAATATTGCTTCTGATATTGTAGGAGGAATTAAAGAACTTAAGAAAGAGAAGGAAACAATGTTGGCAGCACAACAACAGAATGAAGTGAGTAAAGTTGGATTGCAAGCAGCTATGTTAAAACCAGAAAGAAAGAAAAATATATATGATAGACCAGATGATCCATATAAAGTAATACAACAAGATCAAGTGTTTCCTTCTTATGGTGTAGGAACAAACCCTATTACAGCAGAGGATGGTGCACAAATAGGTGGTAATCAAACAGAGATACAGAATATGTACAATCCTGGAGATCTTTATTCAGATCTTGGATATGAACCATTGAGTGATTCTGAAATAGTAAAACAATACAGAGCTGGTGGACTTGTAAGAGCAGATGGTGGATCTATGATTGGTAAAGGTATAGGTACTGCTGTAGGATCTTTTATTCCTATTCCAGGAGCAGGTGCTGCATTAGGAGTTATTGGTGGAATGGTAGGAGATGCTTTTGATAGAAAGGCTGAAAGAACACAAGCATTTAACCAAGATACACAAAAAAATGTAGGGGTAGCAGCTGGGTATTCTGCAACAGGAGGTGTACGATCTCAATTTTCTTCTTTTGTAAGAAATGGTGGAGATATTCCTCAACAAGAAGAAGGTGGTTGGGTGAGCAATGATTGGATGCCACAAGTGATTACACAGTTTGGTGAACACAGTATGAAAGATCTATTAAGACCTGATCCTATGATGGACACATTAAGAACTGGTGGAAACATCTCACAAAACAATATGTATCCTCAAGATCAATATGCTCTTGGTGGGGAACTTAAAACTACATGGGGTGGACATGCTGAAACTATGTCTCATAACCCATACTTACCAGGAACAGGTGAGACTGTAATGTTTAGAGGTAAATCTCATGAAGAGAGTGATGGAAAAGGACATACAGGAATAGGTGTTAAGTATGGTGAAGGTGGTAAGATGAATGACTATGCAGAATTTGGTTCTACAAATGCTGATGCTGATGTTGAAGTGGAAAGAGGTGAACCAGCTGCAGAAATGATAGATGGAGAAACAGGAGAAAAGAATATGGTGGTATTTGGTAATCTTAAAATACCTAATCAATTCTTAGATCAAATAGGTGATCCAAAAGCTAAAGGTAAGAAGTTTAAACATTACATAGCAGGCATTTCTAAAGATGAAGCTAGACAGAATAAAATAATAGAAAAGACCTCAAAACAGATTGATGAATTAGATGTATATACACCATTTGATAAACTAAAACTAGATGCTCTTACTGCTACAAACATGGGAGCAAATATGAAGTTGCAAAAGTTTGCAGAGATAAAGAAGAACGCTTCTTCTGTACAAGATGCTATTAATGAAACAGCTAAAGAACATGGTGTAGATGCTGATGCTCTTGCTAAAGGTAAAATTAAAATAGATAAACAAGCACAAAAAGAAATGGCTAAATACGGTAAAGAAATATTCAAAGGTCAAAAAGGTTTAAAAGCATTAGCTATAGTTCCACCAGGACAAAAACAAGGAACTTGGGGTTATGGTAATGTAACAGCTGATGATATTACTAAGTTTGCAATTGAGAATAATAGTTGGTTTGATTTTGCAAATAAAATTCCTGGGTTTGATACTAGAAATAAAAAGCATGTATTAAAATTCCAAAAAGAATTTAATAAAAAAGCAAAAGAACTTGGAAGCCCTGCTCGTATAGATGAAGATGGTAAATTTGGTGAACAAACTGTTACTGCAAGACCAACAGATGGTTTAGTAACTACAACCCCTTCTCCAGTAGTAACACCTACTCCTAATATAACAAAAACAACTGAGCCTACAACAACACAAGCTCCTGTGGTTCCTGTACAACCTATTAAACAAGATCCTTGGATGACTGCAGTTAATCAACTTGCTCCTTATTTAAGACCTAGTGATGTAGATTATAGTGTAGATCTTTATCCTGAGATGATGGCTGCAGCAATGAATCAAGTGGAACCAGTGTTTGCTCAAGGATATCAACCTCAACTATTAACACCATATGACATTTCTTATCAGGATCAACTAAATGAAATAACTGCTCAAGCAAGAGCTGCTGAAAGAATGGCTGGACAAAATCCTGCAGCAGGTGCAGCGTTATTAGCAACAGCAAGTGGTGAAAAGAATAAAGTGTTAGGAGAACAGTTTAGGCAAAACCAAGCTCAAAGAATGGATGTGTATAATCAAAACATTGCTACATTAAATGATGCTAAACTTAAGAACATTGGACTATATGCTGACCAAGCTGCTAAACAATCTCAAGCAAAATCTAATACAAAAGCTCAATCAATGGAGATAATAAAGTCTATGGCTGATAAGATTGCTAAGAATAAGTTAGAAAATAAAACTCTCCAAATATATGAGAACCTTTACAACTATAGATTTGGTAAATCTGGTAGAGCACAGAATTACAATCCTCTAGCACAGTTTGATGTTAGTGCAGATGGTAAAGTATCTGCTCAAGCTGCTCCTGAAGGATATGAATATGAAACAATTCTTAAAAAGAAAAAGAAAGAAGAAACTGCTAGAAATGGTTCTATTGTAAGAGCTCTTAAAAACTTCTAATTATTCTAATTACACAAGATTACCAAAACTTATTAGATCCTTTGGTAGTTATAATATTTTAAATTACATTTGTTAATAAACTTAATATGGCTTCATATACTGACGCAATAACACAATTTAACCCCTATGTTTCAACACTTCCTGTTGATGCAATGGTAAAGGTGGGTATGCAAAAGCAAGCTCAATATGAGCAAGGTGTTCAAAAGATACAGCAAAGTATTGATAATGTTGCTGGTATGGATGTGTATAAAGACTTACACAAAAACTACCTACAAACAAAACTCAATGAGCTTGGGAACAATTTGAAATATGTAGCAGCAGGAGATTTCTCCAACTTCCAATTAGTGAATTCTGTATCTGGAATGGCTAAACAAATTGGTAAAGATCCTATTATTCAAGGTGCTGTAAGTTCTACAGCTAGAATAAGAAAGAACTTACAAGCAATGGAAACTGCTAAGAAGGAAGGTAAGTCTTCTGTTCAAAATGAAGCATGGTTAAATAATGATATTAATAATTGGGCAAATGATGGAAAATTAGAATCTTCATTCTCTGGAGAATTTGTTCAGTATACTGATATGGAGAAGAAGCTTAGAGAAGTAGCTGAAAAGGTTCATGAATATGATAACTCTATAGATATTCCATATAAAAGAGATGGTGCAGGAAATATTATAAATGATAAGTATGGTAGACCTATGGTAGATGATGCCATGCTTAGTATCAAAACAAAAGGTAAATCTGCAGATAAAATATTAGCAAACTTTTATGACAGTCTTGATAACAATGATCTTAGACAATTAAGGATTGATGGATGGTATCATTATAAAGGGTCTACAACAGAAACATTTATAAAAGATGCTAAGACAAACTATGATCAAAATAAAAAAATGTTGTCTGATAAGATTGTCACTCTTAATACAGAACTTCAAACAAATTCAAAATTAACACAGGCTGAAAAATCAAAAATAAAAGCAGCTATAAATGATGCTGATAAAAGTCTTTCTGATGGTAGTCTTGAAAAAGAACTTCAAAAACAATATGATGATATAACTACTGCTACAGATGTTGAGGAATATAAGTATAAATTGTACACTCAGAAGTTCTTAACCAATCTTGCAAAAGATATATCGTATCAAGATGTTCAACAGGAATATAAAACCAATCCATATGCACAAATGCAAATGGAAAGAGCAAGACTTCAGTTTCAATATGATGATGCTAAAAGACAACAAAGTAATTGGAATCGTGATTTTGCATGGAAACAAACTACATGGTATGCAGAACAACTTCAAAAAACACAAGCTGCAGCAGGATCTCAACCTGTTATAACTCCTGGAAGACTTCCTACAGATGTAGATAAACCAGATTTAATTAAATTAGAACAAGAGATCACAGCAATAACTGGTGATCGTACTAAAGGAGTCACTGGTGCAATTGATGAATTGAATACTAAATATGCTCCACTTTTAACAGACAAGTCTTTAAAAACTAATGATCAAAAACTGCAATATTTAAATAACTTGTCAAGTGAATATGCAAAAAATCCATCATCTATAACTGGAATTAAAGATCCAAACTTAAGAGAATATCTTGAAAGAAGAAGAAGTTTTGAAATAATAGCTGGACAAAAACAAGGATTGTACGATGCTACAGTTAAAGCATCTAAAATATTTGATGAAAAGGTTGATAAGACTATAGGTAGTGAAGCTGGTATTAATTTCTCAGATGGAACTTCATTATATACAGCAAAGGAGTTGTATGATTTTGCAAAAAGTGCTGAGGGATTTTGGACAACTGTTGCTGGCTCACCATCAGTTGTAGGTTCTAGTTATACAATGGGCACTGGTGGTGGTGGAAATTCATCATTCTTTGATGCTACATCACTACTTAATAAATACAAAGGAACAAGGTATGAAGCTATGGCAAAAGCTTATTATAAAAACTATTTTGGACAAAAATTAACTCCAACTGAAAGTAACATAGTTAAAAAATCACAAGATTTAAAAGTTAAATTTAGAGAAACACTACTACAAATTGGACAAGAAAAACTTACATTCCAATCTAATTATCTTGCTCAAAGAATGCCTGAGAGACAGACACAAATTGGTACACTTAGTAAAGATAATAAAATTGACATGGATCATGTTGATCAACTAGTTGGAACTAAATTAAAAGAGTATGCTGACTATGGAGCAATAAATGGTCTTAGAAACAAGAGCGATTTTGATCCAGAAACTGTTGGAGAACTTCAAGGAGAAAAAGATGTTAAATATAACATCGAAAAGAAATACGATGGTTCTGCAACTCTTACAATATTTGCTAAAGGAAAAACTCAAATTATTCCAATGAACAGCAATGAGTTTGCTGCATATTTTCCAAACTATCATAAGAGCAATCCTATCAACGATATTAAATATGCTGTTGTTGCTTCTCCAAATCATACAACAAATCTTATTGGGGGAAATGATGCATCATCTGCAGTGAATGCTTATATGAGTGGATATGATATTCCTAATTTAGCTAACACTACAATTGCTCCATTAGTGAGACTTGATGTTGAAGGAAGTCCTTTTAATGACGGTAGTGGAGATGATAAATTCGTTGTTAGAATGTATGTGAATGATAATGGTCAATGGAAAACAGACATCGTTAATCAAAAAGGATATGTTTCAGAAGCAGCTGTTCAACAAATTATTAATAACATAGGTGCAACCACAGTTTCAGATTTATTAAAGAAAAACCCATAATCAATGCCAATTTTTGATAAAGAACTTATAGATAATGTTTCTAATAGGGAAAATCCAATTCCTAATATGCCTCTTGCTTCTCCAACTATAAAGGAGCTCAACACTGATATGGGAGGATATGGACTTGATACAGATCCAAAAGGAGGAATGACAATTGATCAGTTGTCAAATATTAAATTGAGTAATAGTGCAGGTTTTGATTCTCCTTTTCAAATGATCCCTAAGAGCGAACTCTTATCAAATAAGAGGTATTCATTGTATGAAAGAGATAAAGATATTGAGAACATATATGGATTAAATCAAGGTGCATTAGCTCAACTTGGTAATGGTGTTGTAAAAATGGCTGCTACTGCTGCTGGAACATTCTTGCAAGGTTTTGCTACCATTCCTAATACAATTGCTGCATTCAAAGGAGGAACAAAAGAACTAGCTGGTGTTGAAGGATATGAATCTGATATAGACAATTGGTTAAAGAACATAGAAGATAGATTTCCAAACTATGTAACAAAAAAAGAACAAGAACATCCTTTCCTAGCAGCTATTCCTGGTTTTGCAGGAAGTGCTAACTTCTGGGGAGATAAGATTATTAAAAATATTGGTTTCACAGTTGGTGCTATTGGGAGTGCCTTGGTACAAGATGCTGTTGTAGGATTTGCTACAGAAGGTATTGGAGAGATTCCTTTAGTTGCAAATCAAATTGGTAAAGCTTCACTATGGTTAAATAAACTTTTTACAGGAACAAACGATATTGAAAAAACATTAGAACTTGCAACTGCTTTAGGGAAGAGTCAAAAGACAATGTTGAATATAAAAAGACTTGGAGAACTTGCTGCTGCTGAGAAGGTTACTAACGGATTTAGATATGGATTGAATATATACAGTTCTGCAAGAACAGAAGCTGCTGTTGAAGCTAGAGATGGTTATAGACAAGTTAAAGAAGCATTGATTAATCAATATAAAGGAGAAAATCTAGGAGAAGAACCTTCAGGAAAAGCTCTTACAGATATTGAAAATTATGCAACAGATGCTATGAATACTAGATTTGGTATTAACATGGCTATTCTTACAGTGAGTAATGCTATTCAATTTGATAATCTTTTCAAATCTTTTTCTAATGGTTCTGTTACAAGAGGCATAGGATCAGGGCTTGTAAAAGATATTGAAGAAGTTGGTAAGGTGGGTCTTAAACAAGGTTCGTTAGATGTATTTGAAAAGAAAGCTCCAGCAACTTTTATGGGCAAGGTTTGGGAAAGTGTTAAGCCTAAAACTGCAAGTATATTTAGAGAGGGTGTTTATGAAGAGGGTGGACAGTATGCTGCTGAGCGTGGTACATATGACTACTATACTAGAAAGTATAAAGATCCAAAAAGAAGAGAAAGTGTAGATAATTGGAATTCACTAAATGAAGTTATAAGTTCTACAGGTAAAGGATTGAAAGATCAGTTTGGAACCACTGAGGGTATAGAGAACATGTTGATTGGGGGTATCTCAGGAATGTTGATGGATGCAGGGATGCAAACATACGATAGAGCAACAGGTAAAGGAAAAGATAAGAGATTGGACACTGCAGTGAATCTACTTAATAGATATGGTCTTACAGGAATTCTTGGTCAAAAATATACAGACACATTAAACTCTGTAAACATTGCCCAAGAGATGGCTAAAGCTGCTAAAGAAGGTAATGTGTTTAGATTTCAAAATCTAAAAGAAGACATGTTCTTTGGATTTGTCAATTCTAGACTTGGATCTAATATGCATGATGTAACTATTGAGCAGTTGAGAATGTTGAAAGATCTTGATAAGGAGGAGTTTGAAAAGACATTTGGAATGGATTTCAGTACATCAAATAAAACTACAGTTAATGAGTATGTTGATGGACTGATAAACAAAGCAAATGAAATAAAGAAAATCTCTGATTCTGTAAACAACACATACAAGAATGTTTTTACTTTCTATGATGATCCTGGAGATGATCAAGATAAGAAAGATAGTAATAAAAACTATAACACATTTGAGACATGGAAAACAAATCTCATCTACGAAGGTAGTGTTATGAAAAACACTAATGAGAGATTGAATGATATGCAACAATCTCTTAGTAAGATAAATCCTCTTATGACGAACGATCTTGCAAGTACTTTGATGGATGAAGATTCTTTAAGAGAGCTTAGTAAAGATTATGAAGATGAGGCTAAGACTATTCTTGATATGTTGAATGATAATATGTCATTTGAAGAAAAAAGAAAAATTAAAGAACAAGCTAAACAATTACGTACAGCATCAGAAATAGCAATGATGGCTGCTAACGAAGGAAGAATATCACAAAAAGATTTTGCAAAACTTGTTAATTACGAACTAAATAATAGAGATGCTTCTAAGGAAGATGTTGTTTCTATAGATAAGATTAAAGACATTCAAACATTTGGACATGATATTAACATGATCAATGCTAGAAAGAGAGATGCATCTAATGCATTTGAAATTCTTTCTAGTGAAAAAGGTTTTGAAAAGTTTTTTAAAGATGAAAATGATATTGCAGCAGCAGCAGAAAAAGAAGCTTTTGATAGAGAGGAAGTTAAAAAAAGACCTCTTCCAGAATTTACAAATGTTGGAGGAAATAAAGAAGCAATTACACTTGATAGAGAATACCAAGTAGGTCTTAAAAAGAAAGCAAAGGTTAGGAAAATTGCTGCAGATAGATTTAAAGTGAC
>Ga0209085_1001546_pt1 | contig 14119 bp, 15 predicted proteins | sample C_131016_EF_Meta_FD_187310 | JGI IMG/M metagenome (GOLD analysis project Ga0209085, IMG submission 187310) | Freshwater microbial communities from Lake Croche, Canada to study carbon cycling - C_131016_EF_MetaG (SPAdes) (version 2) | ecosystem: Environmental > Aquatic > Freshwater > Lake...
CTTTTATTGATGCCATTAGTTTCAGTCATGGGCTTAATCTTACGACTAGAACAGGGGGCTTGTTTTGCTTAGAATTGGGGATGTGGAACTACAAAAAATCATCCTTTATTACGGCTTTACCCCGGTCAAAGACCCGGTAGCGCTAAAGCTGTGGCAGCAGGAACTCTGCGAACGCCTTGGCCTAAAAGGACGAATCCTGATTTCTGAACATGGAATCAATGGCACCTTGGGCGGGGACATGTCTGCACTGAAGCAGTATGTGAAGGCCACAAAACAGTTCCCAGGTTTTAGAAAGATCGACTTCAAGTGGTCCATGGGCACAGGAAACGATTTCCCAAGACTAAGAGTGCGTGTTCGCAAAGAGCTAGTCGCTTTCGATGCCCCTGAGGCCATCAAAGTTGCCGAAGGTGGCATCACTAACGGTGGTAAGCACCTCAAGCCTAAGGCTGTTGACCAGCTAGTTGCTGAGCGCGGCGACGATGTTGTCTTCTTCGATGGAAGAAATGCTTTTGAAGCTGAAATTGGAAGATTTAAAGGAGCTATCGTTCCTGACGTTCAAACTTCCCATGACTTCGTAGCTGAAATCAAGAGTGGTAAGTATGACCACATCAAAGACAAAGCTGTTGTCACATATTGCACCGGTGGGGTCCGCTGCGAAATCCTAAGCGCGATAATGCTGGATAACGGTTTCAAAGAGGTCTATCAGATCGACGGCGGCATTGTTCGTTACGGTGAAAGCCAGGGTGATAGCTCGCTTTGGGAAGGTTCACTATACGTTTTTGATGATCGCCTAAACATCAACTTCACCGAAGATGCCAAGACCATTGGTAAATGTGAGAAGTGTGAAGCACCAACCTCAAGCTTCAGGAACTGCTCTGCTCTAGGTTGTCGCGATTTGATTCTGCTCTGCGATAACTGTGCTGAGATTCCTGAGAACCTAGGTTGTGCTCCAACACATACCAGAGGCAAGAGACGACAACAGGTCGGCTAAGACTTAAATAAAACAACCCCCGGTTATTAGCCGGGGGTTGTTTGCATATCCCAAGGAGATGGAAATTAGTTTGCTGTTACATCCTGTGTTGACACAACGCTGATTAGCGCAACTGTGTAGTTACCAGGGTGAGGCAAGTTCAAAGTTACGGTCTGTGATCCAGTTCCGGTCACTGCAACAGTGAAACTTTCAGCTGGACGAACCGGTGCACCTGCTGGAGGAGTCGGAGCGTTTGCTGGAGCCACTTCGGTAACTAGAAGCTTGTAGGTTCCAGTAGCTGGAACATCAACAGTCACAGTCTTAGTAATAGGAGTGAAAAAGCCTTTAGGGCCGCGTCCGTGCTTACCGTGCTTACCGCGCCCGTCTCCGTCATTGTCACCAAAGCCGCCACCGTTACCAAAGGTTGGTGGGGTTGTGGATGCTGTTGGGGTAGGTGTAGAAGTTGAAACACTCTTGGAAGTGACCTTATTGGTCGAATGAGTGTTGTTCTTGCTGGCAAGAGCTGGAGAGGCAATAGCAATGGCCGCAACAGCGATAACTGAAGTTGCGATAACTGTCGCTTTGTTCTTTAGGTTCATTGTTTTATCTTTCTCTGTGATGCTGACAAGTTCAAAGATACGCAAAATGATCCTGTGACTATAGGGATTTCAGGGACAATTAACCCTTTTGACAGGATTCTCTCAGTATTGCTGCCTAGCCCAGATACCAGCCTTGGAGCTTTAAACTTGACCTATAAACAGCTAAGGAAACCTAACTCGTGGGTCTAGTAGACAAGTTTGAAAAACGGATTGAACGATTCGTTAATGGTGCCTTTTCCAAAGCTTTCAAATCCCAAATTCAACCGGTTGAATTGGCTTCAGCGGTAAAAAACAAGATGGATAAAGGTGCCGCGGTTGTTGACCGCGATCGCATCCTGGCCCCTAACTCTTACGTGATCAGGGTCTCCGGCTCTGACTTCTCAAGACTGAACCAGCACTCGTCACTTATTTCTGAAATAACAAAGCAGGTTGCTTCTCACGCCAAGAGGCAGCGTTACCAATTTGCTGAACCGCTTGAAATCAAAATTGAAGTCTCAAGCACTGTAGGTTTAGGTCAGGTGCAGGTAAGCGCAACTGGCAGCAAGACTGAGCACGTGGCTGCCGTTAGCTGGAAACCAGCATTGGATTTTGGTGGCAAAAGATACCTCCTTGCTAAAGCAAGGACCACTGTTGGTAGAGATGCAACGGCAGATCTTCAAGTCGATGACACTGGATTATCCAGAACCCACTTTGCAATTATTTGGGATGGTTCCAACGCAACCATTGAAGACTTGGGTTCAACCAATGGAACTAAAGTTGCTGGCAACAAAATTGGTTCGCAAGCTCTATCCCCAGACACAGTTATTGAAGCTGGCCGAACAAGTTTTGTGTTTAGGGTTATCGCATCTAATGGTGGTGACAAATGAGTGAACTAGCTTTATTTATTGTTCGTGCGGGTTTCCTTTTAGTTCTATGGCTGTTTGTTTTGAGCATCATTGCAATCATTCGTGCAGATCTATTCAGTGAAAGAGTTCTAACCAAGGTTGTTGAAAAGAACATGCCGACAGCTTTATCTTCACCAACAACTGGAATTACAAATCTTGGTGATTTTTCAGCAGCTCCCGGTTCTTCTTCTATCGTCACTGCAATAAATGCAACTCCAAGTATTTTGGTAGTAATTGAAGGTCCACTTCAAGGAACTGAACTTGTTCTCGACAGAAAAGAACTACGTATCGGTCGAGCACCAAACAGCGATCTTGTTCTTGATGATGATTATGTTTCAACCCAGCACGCACGTATTCAACGAATCGATGATGGCTGGGTTATCCAAGATCTAAATTCAACTAACGGAACATATGTTGATGGTCAAAGAATCGGTGCTCCAGTTAACATCAAACAAGAGATGCAAATCCGCATTGGTAAAACTATCTTCGAGTTAAGAGGTTAGTTTTGGGTTTCCGTTTCGTAAGTGCTGCTAAAAGCGATAAAGGTAAAGTTCGCGCAAGCAATCAAGATGGTGGCTACGCAGGTGTTAACTTATTCATCGTCGCCGATGGTATGGGTGGCCATGCCGGTGGTGACATTGCATCTGCAATGGCAACGCAGCACATTGCTCAATACGAAGATGCTTATGCAGATTCTGAGACTGCAACTGCAGCGCTACTAAAAGGTATGAAGGAAGCTAACCAAAAGCTGATTGATACCGTAAACAAGTTCCGCTACCTATCTGGGATGGGTACCACCCTTGATTCCCTTGTCTTTACAGGGAACATGGCCAACGTAGTTCACATCGGTGACTCGAGAGTTTATCTGCTTCGAGATGGCATCTTGAAGCAAGTAACCAAAGATCACACCTTTGTTCAGAAACTAATTGACACTGGTCGCATCACTGAAGAGGAGGCTCTCTATCACCCGAGAAGAAATGTTCTGCTTCGTGTTTTAGGTGACTCGTCAGATGAGCCAGAGTTTGATGTTCATCAGTTTGAAATTCAAGCGGGAGATAGATTCCTGCTTTGCTCTGATGGTCTCTACGGATATGTTCCACAAACAATTCTTTATGAAAACATGCGCGTTGCTGATTTAGAAGAAGCGTCTGATCTTCTGGTTGCAGAAACTCGTGAGTATGGTGCGCCGGATAACGTAACTGTGATTCTGATTGACGTTGAAGAAGCTGATGAGCTTCCGCAAACCCAATCAATCACCTGGTTAGGCTCAGCTGCAAATGAAGTTGCAATTAAAGAAGGTAAAGGACCTGATGGCTTTCTTGAAATCTTTAGTCCTATTCGTTGGTATGAATCTCTTCGTGAAAGATTAGCTCGTGAAGAATACAGATCAGAAAAAGATCCACTACTAAATAAAGCAATTGCTGAATTTGATGGCAAGGTTAGAAGATTTAGAATACGTGGATTTGTTTTAGTGTTTCTAATTAGTTCTCTTGTGCTTGCTGGTGTTGGTGGAGTCTATGCATATACGCAGACTCGTTACTACCTCGGTGTTCAAGATGGCAAGGTAGCAATCTATCAAGGCATCAAAGAAAGCTTTGGTGGATTTGGTTTCAGTCATCTTTATCAGAAATCAAATATTTCGTTGACTGATCTTCCATCATTCCAACAAGACCTTCTATCGAGAACTATTTCTGCAGATAACTTAAAACAAGCGCAAACTAAGTTGAATGAAATAGTTGCGAGCATTTCAAATGGCTAGAGCAAGCCGGGCTGTTCCACAAAAGCGCAACCTAGAGTTGTTGATGCTGCTGTTTGGTTTTGGTTTATACGCATTTGCTATAAGTCAAGTTCAGTTGGCAACCATTTTGATTTTGCGACCAGACGGATGGTTCTATTGGTCACTTCCAGTTTTGGCAGCGACCGCATTTCACATTCTCCTACGATTCAGAGCAAGTGATGCAGATCCGCTCTTATTGCCAATTGGTTTTCTATTAAACGCATTAGGCATCATGATGATTTATCGTCTTGATTTAGTGAAGAGTGCGACCGCCGATAACACTGTTGCCTATCGGCAGGTCATTTGGACTGTTGTTGCAATAGTGATTGCCGGTGTTGTCCTGTTTCTAGTAAAGACACATCTATCTCTTCGTCGTTATATCTATATCTCGATGGCGATAGGTGTTTTGTTCTTGGTGCTACCGCTACTTCCAGTCATTGGTAAAACAGTTAGCGGAGCTCACCTCTGGGTTGCTATTGGACCGCTTAGTTTTCAACCTGGGGAACTAGCCAAGATTGCTTTATGTATTTTCTTTGCCGGTTACCTAACCTCTCGCCGTGAAGCCCTGTCGGTGGTAGGGCGAAAGTTGATGGGTCTTCGGATCCCTCCGGCTAGGGAGCTAGGCCCTATCGTCTTCATCTGGCTTGCCAGCCTAGGTGTTTTGGTGCTGCAAAGAGATCTGGGAACTTCATTGCTGTTCTTTGGGCTGTTTCTAGTCATGATTTATGTTTCAACTGGCCGTGTTTTCTATGTTTTAGTCGGTTTTGTAATGTTTGTTGCCGGTGCTCTAGTGGCATCAAGGCTGATGAGTTATGTCGGTGGTCGCTTCAATGCCTGGCTAGATCCTCTAAATGATGCTTTGTATCAAGCGCCGGGTGGCTCGTATCAGCTGGTTCAGTCCATGTTTGGGTTAGCCCACGGTGGCCTTTTTGGCACCGGTCTCGGTGGTGGCTTGCCACAAATAGTCCCATTGGCTCAAAGGGACTTCATCGTTTCTGCCATAGGTGAAGAGTTGGGGCTAGTTGGGCTATTTGCTGTCCTATCGCTTTATCTAGTTTTGATTGCAAGAGCGCTGAGAATTGCGAATGCTCACGCTGATGATTTCAGTAAGTTGCTTTCAATTGGTCTAGGTTTTGTCATTGCCCTTCAACTCTTCATCGTCGTCGGTGGTGTGCTGAGAGTTGTTCCACTGACTGGATTAACCACTCCTCTGCTGACAGCTGGTGGAAGCTCACTGGTTGCTAACTGGATCATCATCGGTTTACTGCTGAGACTTTCAGACACTCTTCCTAAGAAGGGAACGGTGACTGAATGAAAAAGGAAATAAGACGTGTGACAAACATCATTGTTTTGATGTTTGTCTGTTTGTTTGCAGCATCTAGTGCGATGCAGGTTTTCAATGCTGATTCGCTTAGTAATGATTCAAGAAATCAACGAGCTGTTTACGACGGTTATAAAACACAGCGTGGATCAATCTTGGTCAACAATCAACCGATTGCTGAATCCATTCCAACTTCAGATGCGTATCACTATCTAAGAAAATATTCGGGTGAAGAATATTCAGCACTGTCTGGTTTTTATTCATTGTATTTAGGTCGAACAGGTTTAGAAAACTTTTTAGACAGTTCACTTCGTGGAGATAACTCTGCGCAATTCTTTGAACAACTCAATGCACTGTTTAGTGGTAATCCAGTAACAGGCGCATCAGTTGAACTAACAATTGATCCTAAGATTCAAAAAGCTGCATGGGATGCCCTTGGAGATAAAAAAGGTGCTGTCATCGCCATGGACCCAATTACCGGAAAGATTATTGCTTTAGTTTCTAAACCGGGTTTTGATCCAAACCTACTTTCAACTCACAACACTGCTGACGCTGCTGCGAATTACAAAACTCTCCTAACTGCAAAAGGTTCACCTCTTATCGACAGAGCAATTGGCGGAAATCTTTATGCACCAGGATCCATCTTCAAGTTGGTTGTTGCTGCAGCCGCATTTGAATCAGGTAAATACACCCCTGCGTCAACCTTCCCTAACCCACGCAAATACACTTTGCCTGGAACTAAAACTGTAATAACAAATTCTGGTGAGAGTAGTTGTGGTGGAGCAGCAACTGTTTCAATTGCAACAGCTCTAAAACTAAGTTGCAACATTCCTTTTGCTCAATTAGGTGTTGCGCTAAGTCAAGATGCAATAGCGCAACAGGCTAAAGCATTCGGTTTTGGCAATTCAATTTCAATCCCGCTGAAATCAACTCCGAGTGTTTATCCAACAAACATGGATGATGCTCAAACTGCTATGAGTTCATTCGGACAGTTCGATGTTCGAGTCTCCCCTTTGCAGATGCTCATGGTCACTTCAGCTATCGCAAACTCTGGTGTTGAGATGCAGCCTTACCTGGTTGACCAGATTTTTACTGCAAACCTAACCCTTTTGGATAAGGGCCAACCAACCGAACTCCCTAGATCTATCACAACCAGCACCGCTGAATCTCTAAAGCGCATGATGATTGCAGCGGTGGCAACAGGCGTCAGTTCTAATGCCCAGATACCGGGCGTGAAGGTTGCAGGGAAAACAGGAACCGCTCAGAACGGACCAAAGGACCCTTATACGCTGTGGTTCACTGGTTTCGCTCCTGCAGATTCGCCTCAAGTAGCTGTGACAGTTGTTATCGAAGATGGTGGAGGCATGGGGCAGAACGGTAGAGGTAATACTCTTGCCGCACCTATTGCTAAGAAAGTTATGCAGGCGGTGTTGAACAAGTGAAACCTGAAGAAGGAAAGATTTACGGTAATCGTTACCGTCTAATCAAACGTATTGCCACCGGCGGTATGGGTGAAGTTTGGCAAGCCCAGGATGACATCATCTTGCGTCAGGTTGCCATCAAGATTCTCAAGCAACAGTATTTAGGTGATCCTGATTTTGTTGAACGCTTTAGAACTGAAGCAAAACATGCTGCGATGATCAACCACGATGGTATTGCTAACGTCTATGACTACGGTGAAGATGAAGGTAGTGCCTACCTAGTCATGGAACTTGTTCCAGGTGAAGCTCTCTCATCTATTTTGGAAAGAGAAAAAACACTTCCAGAACAACAAGTAATTTCAATAATTGCTGAAACTGCTTTAGCACTAGATGCAGCACACAGACAAGGTCTAGTTCACCGAGACATCAAACCAGGAAATCTTCTAATCACCCCTGATGGCAATGTGAAGATAACCGACTTCGGTATTGCGCGCGTTGCAAATCAAGTTTCACTAACCCAAACCGGTCAGGTGATGGGAACTGTTCAATACCTTGCACCAGAACAAGCAACCGGTAAGCCTGCAACTGCTAGCGGTGATATTTATTCTTTGGGTATTGTCGCCTACGAAGCGTTAGCTGGGAAGCGTCCTTTCAAAGGTGAAACTCAAATGGCGATTGCAATGGCGCAAATCAATGACACTCCTCCGCCATTGAGTTCAGAAATAGATTCAAGACTTGTGAAGTTAGTTATGGACTGCATGGCTAAAAAACCAGATCAGCGACCACACACCGCTCTCGAATTAGCTGCACGCGCAGAAGCTCTAATGACCGAGGGAACAAGTTCGATAAATGTGATTCCGCAACAGGTTAGTGATGAAACAACTGTTATTGATACCGACACCAAACCAGTCACAACTGTTCCTCCGATTTGGCCTTGGCTTGCACTCATTGCGATTCTGCTAACCACAATTGCTGTTGTGGTTTGGGCTGGACTAATTGCTCCTAAACAAACGGTTGTTCCAACTCACAGTCCGACACAAACACCAACGACAACACCAACGGACACCGGTAGTCCAACTCCAACCGACACTCCTGAAAAAGTAGTTGTTTTACTAAGTGATTATCAAGATTTAGATATTTCTCTTGTGGTTCCACAACTAACCAGCCTCGGTTTAGTGGTTGTTCCAGTGCCAGGCGATTCTGTTCCAGCTGATGATCCAAGAATCTCTAAGGTTTATGAAATCAGCCCACTAGGGACTCTGGCTGTTGGGGACACCATTCAGGTTTACTACTATCAGCAGGTAGCAGACCAGAACACTGGCAACTAGATAAACTTTGACTTGGTAACGCTTTTTGTAAGGAGCTCTAATGACTGAAGGCAACAGAATCATTGCTGGACGCTATGAGTTGGGCGAACTTATTGGTCGCGGTGGTATGGCTGAGGTTTACTCAGGTGTTGACACCAGACTAGGTAGAACCGTTGCTATTAAGTTGCTCAAGGCTGACCTTGCAGCTGATTCAAGTTTTGAAGTTCGTTTCCGTCAAGAAGCTCAGGCTTCTGCTCGCATGGCTCATCCAACCATTGTTCGCGTTTATGATGCCGGTGATGAAGTTTCCGTCGATGCTAACGGGGTTGAACGCCACCTTCCATACATCGTCATGGAACTAGTAAAAGGTGAAGTGCTTAGAGATGTTCTAAGAGAGCGTAAGCTCACCCAGCAAGAAGCCATCGCCTATACCAGCGGCGTTTTGACCGCTCTGGAGTTCTCACATGCAGCAGGAGTTGTTCACAGAGACATCAAGCCAGCTAACGTCATGATTACTGAAACCAGCCAAATCAAGGTGATGGATTTCGGTATTGCTCGTGCAGTTAGTGATTCTTCAGCAACTCTTGCTCACACCAACGGAATCGTTGGAACCGCCCAGTACTTCTCACCAGAGCAAGCTCGTGGTGAAACTGTTGACCTTCGCACGGATCTCTATTCAACCGGCGTTTTGTTATATGAAATGCTCACCGGTAAACCACCTTTCACAGGTGACACTGCTGTTTCTGTTGCCTACCAGCATGTGAGTGAGAACCCAGTTCCACCTTCAATGGTGAACTCATCGGTTTCACTAGCAATTGACTCTGTTGTGATGAAGGCGCTATCCAAGGACCGCTTTGCGCGATTCCAGTCCGCAGGCGAATTCAGAGCTGCCTTAGCGGCTGCGGCTTCAGGCGTGTCCATTGAGCAGTTCAACGATGGTGCTCAGCCTGCAACTGCTCCAATGGATCCAATCAAATTAGAAGAGGCAGAGCAGGATCCGTTCGATCAGTTGTTAGCTGAAGTGAACCAGGAAGCAACTGGTTCCGTTGCTGAAGTTGAGTCACCTGAAGAATACGAAGAAGTTGACGATGGTTTCAGTCAACTAGGTTTTGAAACTGGATCAACTCAAGTTGTTACCAGGGTTCTAAAGTCTAAAAAGAATAGTTCTGATCGCCCATCTACTGGTTTGTTCTGGGGTCTTGGTAGCGGTGGTGCTGTTCTCGTCATCGGTTTGATTGTTTGGCTTATCGCTGGTGGAGCTTCACTACTTAACTTCGGTGGCGGTGGCGGTGGAAGAATCGCTGTAGCTGATGTGGTTGGGAAAACTTATGAAGAGGCATACACCACACTAACTAACCAGCAGCTTTTAGTTGATAGACAACTACAGCAGAGTGACACCATTCCAGTTGGCACAGTTATTTCAACTGATCCTCCAGCTGGTCAACAAGTTGGTGCTAAGACAACAATCACGGTTTATGTTTCTGCTGGAGCTGAACAAATCATCATGCCTGATCTTTCAGGGATGACAGAACAAGATGCAACGCTTGCGATAACGAATGCGAAATTAGTTTTAGGAACTATCACTCAAGCTGATTCTGCAACTGTGCCACAGAACATGGTTATCTCGAGTGACCCTGCAGCTAATAAGAGTATTCCTGCAGGGTCAACTATCAATCTTGTGATTTCAACTGGAACAGTTATTGTTCCTAATGTCGTGAACTTGGATAAAACAGATGCGAATGCTCAGTTAACCTCTGGTTCAGTTGGTTACACCGTTACCACTCAAGTTGATTCGACTTGCACCGGAACTGCTGGAACAACAGTTATTGCGCAATCAATTGCACCTGGAATTCAACCTCAAGGTCAAACAATTGTTTTGACGCTTGCTTGTTTACCCTAAAGGTTAACTAAAGGAGAAAGTGTTTTAGCTTTCTCAGCTGCACCTTTGAGTCCAATTGATTCCAACCAGTTGCCTAGCATTTGGTAGCCGCCCTGAGTTAAAACAGATTCTGGGTGGAACTGAACTCCATAAATGGGTAGTGTCTTGTGTTGCAAACCCATGATCACTCCGCCTTGGGTTTTGCTAGTCACAAGCAAGTCCTCTGGAACAGTTGATGCAACCACAGCTAACGAGTGATAGCGAGTTGCTGTGAACGGCTCTGGGACATCTTTATAAATCAAACTGTCATCGTGATAGACCTGGCTGGTCTTCCCGTGCATAAGTTCTTCTGCTGAGGTGACGGTAGCGCCCATAGCCTCGGCTATGGCTTGGTGACCTAGACAAACACCAAAAATGGGCTGCTTGCTTTCAAGGGCCAATTTGACTGTTGGGATGCTCAAACCCGCCTGGGCTGGGGTGCCAGGTCCTGGGGATATCAGAACAGCATCGTATTTAGCCAATAATTCAGGCAGTTCAGCTTCAGATACAACATCGTTACGTAGCACCTCTGTTTGAGCGCCTAACTGCTGCAGGTAGCCATTCAGGGTGTATACGAAGGAGTCGTAGTTGTCTAAAACCAATATCTTTACCATTAGGTTTTAAAGCCTAACTTGCTTACCTATTAGAATTGCCTCATGTCTGAAAACGAAAAGAAATCACTAAAGTTCCTCAAGCGTCCAGCTAAGGCTCAGGTCCCTGACTCGGTCAAAGCGAAGAAGGCTAACGATGGCAACCCTGCCTGGTTCTTGCCAGTGACTCTAACCCTGATGATTGTTGGTCTGATCTGGATCATGGTTTACTACATCAGCCAGACTCTATACCCGCTAGGTGCAGGAACCCCTATCAACATCGGAGCCGGAAACATCATGGTTGGTTTCGGTTTGATGTTTGTTGGTTTCGGTTTCTTGACTCGCTGGAAATAATTAGTTAATTGCATACGGCAATAAATTATTGCCATAGATCCACAGCCCCGCTAGAGCAACTGCAATTACTGCTACCAAAATATATAGCGTTGACTGTTCATTTGGTTTCCTGAACTTCGCATAAACCAAAGTGACAAGTCCACCTGCAATAAAACCACCTACGTGAGCTTGCCATGCAATACCTGGACTGAAACTTAGGAAGAAGTTAATTCCAACTAGCAACATGATCTGACGAGAATCAGATTTCATTGCTCGCAAAACAATAATCAGTGCCGCCATCAATCCAAAGATTGCTCCGCTCGCGCCAACCACACTTGTCATTGGTGCTGCTAGGAACAGCACACCGAGGATTCCTCCGAAGAGTGAGATGAAATAAAGAATTATGAACTTTAGTTTTCCAAGAATTGGTTCCAGTATTCTTCCAACAATGAACAAAGACCACATGTTGAAAAGGATGTGAAGGAGGTCTTTTGTTGAATGAGCAAAGCTTGAAGTTAATGCTCTTTCAAGAGTTGAATAGCCAGGATACTTTGCATATAAAAGTGTTTCAGTGAGAGTCGAATCCAACATCTGAAATGCAAAAACAACAATGTTGATTGCCATAAACAAAAGCGTTACTGGCATAAGTTGAATTAATGATTTTTGAAAGTTGGCTTTCACAACTGTTGACTTAACTCCTGCGTCTTCAGGACACAGATAACCAACTGCACCAGGTGTTGCACAATCTGGACAGATGTATCTATCGCAACGTTGACAAGAAACCCCGGTCTCACGATCGGGGTGCTTGTAACAATAAGTTAGGTCGTCAGACACTACTAGTCGACTTTTTGAATCTCGATGTTTGAGATCACAACAGGCTCTAGTGGCTTGTCTTGTGATCCAGTTGGAACGTTAACAATCTTGTCGACCACTGCTCGAGAAGCTTCATCTACTACTTCACCAAACACGGTGTGCTTTCCATACAACCAAGTTGTTGGTGCAACAGTGATGAAGAACTGTGAACCATTGGTTCCAGGTCCTGCGTTAGCCATAGCTAGCTTGTATGGGTCATTGAAGTTCAGTTCGCTGATCTCATCACCGAAGTTGTAACCGGGTCCACCCATTCCAGTTCCAGTTGGGTCTCCACCTTGAATCATGAAGTCAGGAATAATTCTGTGGAAGATTACTCCGCTGTATAGCGGACTACCTTCTTGTTTTACTCCAGTCTTTGGATCAACCCAGCTCTTAGAGCCATCTGCTAAATCAACAAAGTTGGCTACAGTCGTAGGCGCGTGTAGCCCGAAAAGGTCTACTTTGATGTCGCCATGGTTGGTTTTAATGGTTGCGATGTGGGTTGGGTTTGTCATAAGTCCATTCTCCCACATCGGGCAATTTAGACGCGAATAGGCGTGGCTTTTGGCTGTCAGTGGTTAAGGTTAATATGCTTATTGAGTTCCCGATTGGGAATATTTAGTCCTCGACCATTGGGGGAAGACATGGATTTAGAGTTACACATCATGCGTGGCGAGACCGTCACCTCTTTAGAAACGCCAAATGACGGCCTAGCAATAGCCAGATTCCAGATGGGAACGCCGGCAGAGGTACTTGAGAAGCAACTGGAGAAGGTTGTTTTGCCTGAATTGCTTAGAAGAATCGTTGATCTTTATACCAATCCAGCCAACCTGAACCGTTTGGATCAATTAGACCAGAAGCAGCGACACCTAATTATCCGCGATTACGCTTAGGCTTCGCCGGCCAATCAAGAGCGCCAATAATCTTCAAAAGTTCTTCTGGGGATACGTTCAGCTCGGTACAGAGCCTGATTATTGTTCCGGAAGGAATTTCGCGCTCCAGGTGAAAATAACGACTCAAACTAGATTTCTGAAATCCAGTTGAGTTTGCAAATTGATTTAGTGATTTGTAGCCACGAGCTTCATATTTTGAGACAAACCAGTCCCAAGCAGCTGATATCTGAGCTTCGTTGTATTTCTTAACCATCTGTAACTACCTGACTTTTTAAAGCCCCATGCTCTTGCATCCAAAATTTATTTTATCTGCTTAAACGGGAACACTCAACTTTTTCACACATGTTTCACAGGTCACTAACTACAGATGAAAAACTTCTCCATAGCCTTCGTGTGAAAAGACTCTGATGTAGTCAACGAGTAATTTGTTTGACGCTGGCAAATCATCAGCTAATGGTCCACCTAAGTTTCCACCAACTGCCATGTTCAAAAGGAAGTAGAACTTCTGGTCATAGACCCAAGCGTTCGGTGCAACACTTTCCGGTGTTGCTGTGAAATAAACAATGTCATCAACGTGCCAAGAAATCTGTCCCGGCTTCCAATAGATGCCAAACTCGTGCCAATCATCTGCAAGCGGTTGAGTTGAGTTGAGCTTGCCCCCACAACCGTGATCCCCGAAATAGCCAGGACCATGCAATGTTCCAAGCGCTTCGTTTGGAGCTTTACCGACATATTCCATAATGTCGATTTCACCTGCTAGTGGCCAGCCCTGTTCATCCATTCGAGCACCCAACATCCAGAATGCGGGCCACAGGCCAACCCCGGCTGGCACCTTCGCTCTAATGACGATGTGACCGTATTGAACCTGAAGAGTGTGCTTGGTCACAAGCCTTGCACTGGACCATGAAGCTGGTCCGTAATAAGCGTCTCCCTCAGAACCATCGGTTACTGACATAGCTTCCAGCTCAAGCTGGTTTGACCCGTTGGTGAAAGCGTTGGCTTTTGTATAAACCTGAAGTTCGTTATTGCCCCAACCAGGAATCCCATAGTCTGTGCCATCGCCTAGGTCTCTTTCCCAAATCTTCTCGTTGGGAGCAGAGCCTTCAGGGAGGTTAAATTCTTCGGACCATAGCAAAGTTTTGTCAGTCATAGGGGTTCTTTCTCAGATTATTCCCAGCCTAATCACTTTAGATAGCCTTCATTAGTAACTAGGCTAGAGATAAGAAAGAGGTTTTTATGAAACTACGCAAAGTC
>Ga0209085_1001547_pt1 | contig 14118 bp, 15 predicted proteins | sample C_131016_EF_Meta_FD_187310 | JGI IMG/M metagenome (GOLD analysis project Ga0209085, IMG submission 187310) | Freshwater microbial communities from Lake Croche, Canada to study carbon cycling - C_131016_EF_MetaG (SPAdes) (version 2) | ecosystem: Environmental > Aquatic > Freshwater > Lake...
ATCTTTTAATTTATGTACAGCTTCCTTATGGTCTCATGGTCACAGAGAGCATAATCAGTAAGCCACTAAAATTGTAACGATAATAATGACATCTAATTAGCTGTCAATATTATCAGTCGTCGCATTCCGACACAAATCGTCACGCGAATTAGCATACCAACCTGATGACGAATATAATGTGCGGCTATATCGTGATCAATTGACGCCTAAATGGCGTCGCAAGTCGTTCTGTATTTAGGGAAACAGGGCGAATAGCCCTTAGCAAAGCCGTGGTTTTGCGTTTCCCTAAATACACCTTTTATCGTGTCCTATTATTTTTCAAATTTTTGTTTATACTCTGCAGTCTCTTTATATTTATCATAACCTAAGGCTTCATCTCTCTTTTTGATTATCTTATATTTCATCAAGAGAGAAACAACTTGCCATGGTTTAATGTTATTTTTTTCAGATATTTCCATTATATCTTTATTCGAATAATATTCGTTTAATAATTTACTATCTAATTCTTTTGAAAAAACAATTTCTGTTGATTTTTTAATTATTTTTTGTTTTTTCATTATTTCCTCATTCAACTCTATATCTATTTTTTCGTTTTCAATTATTTTTGATTTATAATTGAATACTTTTAGTTGAATGCCTTTAATATCAAAAGCTGAAATTGCATTTTTATTTCTTAAAATTATACAAGATGAAGGAACCTTTGACTTTATATATTGTTTAAATTTTTCTCCTGATACATTCATTTCATTTATAATTAATTTGTTTTCGTGTTTAAATCGTTTCCATAAATCTGTTGAAGCCACAATTGTTTCATCATTTGTAACTTCTATACTCTGTTCCCACCAATCATCAAAGAGAGAAATATTTGAGGTTACTATTTCATTTGTTTCATTTTCTAATAACACTCTTAAATCATCATCCATTACCTGAATTAAATTTCGTGTTGTGTTCATTGACGTATTTATCTCTCTTATTGTTTTTCTTACATTTTTTATTTTGTCTATTAGCTTAAAATTTTTCTCTTTTAATTCGGGTATACCATTTTCATCTTGTTCTACATGTTCAATCAATTTGTATAATTCTTTACACGTAAACCAAACTATTCTTAAAATCTTTTTTGGATCTTCAAAGCTTGACAAATTATTTATATAAACTAAACATTGTCTTGTATTTATCCATTCATACATTATTGGAGATTTATCAAATTTATCAATTGATGTATTGAGAGAAACTAGCCAAGCAAAATGGATGTGTTCATTCTTCAACAAATCATTCTTAATTTTCTCTCTTTGGTCAACTGGCACCTTCTTTTTATAATTTTTAGCATCTGCTAAAACATCAAACTCCTCAAAATGTAAATGAAAATCACCTTCCCCTGCTTGCGTATGCTTATCAACAATATTAAAACCCTTAAAATCTATAAATGTTTCAGCATATTCACTAAAAGTCTTTTCACCTTCCGATCCTTTATGAGATGTACTTTTATTTGTTAATTTTATTACACTTTCTTGTAACTTCTCTACAGCTTCTCTGTTGAGTTTATTCTGGTTGTCTTTCTCTTGAAGTATTATGTCACATTTTTCTCTCACCTTATCGACTTCAGTTTTCACAAAATCCGCATTTTCACACTCATAAGTCTTTATTTGTTCTCTCAATCCTTGTATCACGAGTTCTAATTTTTCATTTTGTTTTTTCATTTGTTCAACTTGTGCATCATATATTTGTGAAATCCTTTCTCCCATTTTTTTTGACGTTTCTCGTTCGACAAGTATATCCAATTCCAATTTACTGATTTCTTCTTTATTTTCATCCTTTATTTTTTGATAAATCTCTTTTTGCGAAAACCCAATTACCGATTTTCGACCTTCTTCCAAGCATTGACATCCTATTTTTAACATTATATAATTCTCTTCAGGAGAGAAAGTAGACATAATATCTGGTAAATTTCTCTCTTCTGGTAGGGTTATATTTATTATCTTAAGTGGCATAATAAATATAAATAGTTAATTTTATATTTTTTTTTTATATTTTATTATTAAATGAATAAAATATACAGATGTAAAATTTCTGGAAATAAATTTGGATTTACTAATCAAATTTATACTTTAATATCAAATATTATTGCAGCATACAACGAAAAAAAAAATATAGTTATTGTTGATAAATTTTTGAATGATATTTCACTTAATAACTATATGTGTATATCCGAAGTTCTTGATATTGATAAAATAAATATTTATTTAGAAAATAAATATAATATGCTTATTTTTGATAAATACAAAATAAACTTAACAATCAATTCAGTTGAATATGGTTTTGAAGATACTGTAGTTGACTTAACAGATTATATTGTAAACAACTGTTATAAAGATAATTATTTATTAATAAGTAAAGATATTAATTTAAATGATATTAAAGGTGATCCTTTACCAAACCATAGTAAAAAATTGTACATAAACTATTCTATAAATAACTATAATTTTACTGAAGAATTGCAAGAAAAAAATAACAAGTTAGAAAATGATTTTGTAGTTGACTTATTACCATTTGAGGATAGCTCAAAATTAACGATTAATTCAATTGAATATGGTTTTGAAGATACTGTAGTTGACTTAACAGATTATATTGTAAAGCAGTGTTATAAAAATCATTACTTATCGATAAGTAAAGATATTAATTTAAATGATATTAAAGGAGACCCTTTACCAAACCATAGTAAAAAACTGTACATAAATTATTCTGTAAATAATGAGGTCTTCAATGAAGAATTAAAAGAAAAAAATAATAATCTAGAAAATGATTTTGTAATTGACTTACCGTTTCATGATAATTTAAATTTAAAAATTAACTGGGTTAAATATGGTTTTGAAGATACTGTAGTTGATTTAACAGATTATATTGTAAAGCAGTGTTATAAAAATCATTACTTATCGATAAGTAAAGATATTAATTTAAATGATATTAAAGGAGACCCTTTACCAAACCATAGTAAAAAACTATACATAAATTATTCTGCGAATAATGAGATCTTCACTGAAGAATTACAAGAAAAAAATAATAAACTTGAAAATGATTTTGTAATTGACAATTCATCTGTAGATAATTCAATACTAAATTTATTTTGTTTTTATTGTAATACAGTTATGTTCGATGAAATTGCAAAAAACATTCATTATAATAATTACTTTATTGATTTAACAAATGAATTCATTAAAGATATAGATTTTAATAATAAGATTAATATTTTTCATTTAAGATTTGAAGATGATGCAATTAAACATTGGTCTGAAATAAATAATATGCCCATAGATGAATTTAAAAAATGCGTTGAAAATAAATACACTAAAATTATAAAAAGATATATTAAAAAAAATGATCTTACCATAATATTAACTAGTTCATTATCTAATTCGATAATTGATTATTTTGAAAATAATAATTATAATTATAAATTAACAAAAAAACTTTTTGATGAGAGAGAAAAAAACGCTATAATTGATTTTTTAATATCACAAATTTGTAATAATATATTTATTGGTAGTGGTGGGTCGACATTTTCTTGCTATATTGCACAAAATCTAAGGGTTAAAAAGGTTATGTTTAATTTAGATAAAATTACAGATGATGAAAAAGTATATTAAATCTTTTTTATTTTTGTAATATTTTTTTTATTTTTAAAATATAAATGAGTGAACTCAAATTTTACTTTAGCACGAAAGATGGAGAATTTACCAGCGTTACAAGCGTAGTTGATAAAAGTGACACCAATTATGTTTCGCATGCGTTTGTTAGGTGTCCTATTTATGACTTTACTTCACACCAACCAATTGGTTATAAAGTTTCAGATGATTATGTACAACAAGTATCTGAAAATAAATATATTGTAAGATTAAATAATACATATTTATTTTATGATAAAGATGGTAAAACTACTGGAACCATAAGTTGGCAATATGTATTTGAAAATACAAAACCTGAAATTTACTACCCTGTTGGTATTCCTGCAAAGTCCAGAATTATAACTAGCACAGGAATTTATGAAAAAAAAAATGGTACTGTTAGACTATATCCTAAGAGTAACAGAACAAGAAATGTTACAATAAAATTCACAAATTAAATTATAATGCAAATTGATCTTTATCAATTCCTGTTTGTTTTACAATATTTTTAATGATTTTATTTTCATTAATAATATCATCATGTTTACCTCCATATGCCTCTATTACTAGTTTATTATACATATCACTTTTTGTAGACAATGGATTTTCACTATCAGGATATTTTTTCCTATAAACCGGTAATAATTTTGAATTGTTAAATGCTAATCGTTTTATCGCTTTTCTAAGTTTTGCATTGTCTTCCTCGTCTTTTTCCCATTTGCCATCTTCCTTCACATACATTACCTCCCTTTTTGTGTCACTACAATGAACTGGGCGCTTTGTCACATCCATTGCATTCAAATTTTTAATCAAAATATTCGATATTCCATTTACAAAACCCAATTTACCGACACTTTCCAGATCGGATAGTTGCAAATCAATTGAATTGATAAAATCAGTCAAGTTCATTGCATCTTTGCATGTTTCATTCAAAAATATTTGCAAGTTAAATGTTTTGTTGTGACTATTATTGTGGGTTTGTGTTGTTGTATTGTATGAATTATTCATATTATTGTTCGGTTGTATTTGCTTACACACTTCCATCACAATATTTTTTATATTTTCCGTATTGTTTTCCAAAACAAACTTTAAAAAATTAGAATCCAAGCATGCTAGTTCAGTCGGTTCTTTTTTTTCAGTAAGAATATTTTCATTACATGTTTTTTTGTGTTTCCATAAACTTGAATGATGCAAATATTTTTTATGGCATTCATCACATTCATATAATTTTTGCTCATTTTCTGCCACTTTTTCTGCCATTTTTGTTGCCAAATTGTAGTCTATTGTAGTCGTTTTATGTTTTGCAGTTATTAAATGTTTATCCCAGTTATATTTTTTACTGCATTCATAGTCACATGTTTCACAATAGTATTTAAAGTGCCATTTTTTTGCCACTGAATTTGTTGCCATTGTAGTCTAAATAGACTACAGAAAAAAGTTCCTAAAATCTTAGCGCAAAAAGTTTTTCAAAATTTATGCTCACACATTTGAAATTATTTTTTTGGCAACCAGACGATAATTTTCAATTATGGTCACAACGATTATTTTTTTCCAAGACTTTTCTGGGATTTTCAAAAATGGACAAAAATAAATGTCCAAAATCGGAAATCCGAAATACTTTTGGGTAAACTTTTTCGTTGTTTATATAATAAATTGTTTAAAGTACTTAAAGAACAAGAATACTTTTCTTTAAGTAGTTACTTGATCCGTACAATAAACCTATTTTAGTTAAAACCACCAAGACTTATTCTTACGCGTTTTATTATGCGTAGTTCTCTTTTTTAAGTTTGTCGTTCCAAGCCCCTTCGTAATGAACTTTTTGATTTGTTCTCTCTCATTGTAAATTTTATCAATAATTGGCGGAAAGAAAAATCGGAATTTAGGTTTCATAGCCTTTAATTCGTCAATACAAATCCAACGGATCTCTTCTTTCTCAAATATTTTGGTCTTTTTAATCACTTCTGGATCCAATCGTTTTTGCAAAAACCGTTGGTTGTTGTTATAATAGTACGGCAACTTTTCATCATACTCCATGGGAAACAAATGTACTCTATATATTTTGTTTTTACCGGATTTATTATCTATGTTGTAGGTGCCGTGTCTCTCCAACATTTTTTTTAAGTCAGCATCAGACCCCAAAAATCCAGTAAGCTCTTCACCACCTTCTCTTATAGCCGTTTGAATATAGGTCTCGTCATTGTCACTCCCACCACCGAAATCCGAAAACCCTGGAGCTGTGTCTTCATATTTATTTTCTTTACCAAATAAAAAATACAGCTTATTTTTATGTATTGTTGTAGGCAATATACCTGCTCCCATTTATATAAAATAATAATATTATTATTTTATATGAATAAAACAAAAAAAAATAGAAAAAAGACAAAAAAATCAAAACAAAAACAAAAATTGCAAAATAAAACAGTGAAACACATAAATCAACCTATTAAATCTTCGTCCTATTCACCTACAATTAACCGCGATCTGGTCACTTTGAAAAGTATTCCTAGAAAGCAGGTTTACGACTGTAATAATAAAGAAGCTTTTGTTTTAAAAGAACCACTGAAAATTGGTATACCTGGCTATATTTTCGGTAAAAACTGTTTTCCATACAACTCACCTGAAGCAAAAAAATTTCTTCTTGGAAATTTAGCGGCAAACAAACACGTACAACCTAATAAAATTGTTCCTCCTATGCAAGCTCAATCGAATTGCTGGTTCAATTCTATGTTTGTCACTTTTTTTGTAAGTGATAAAGGGCGCAAGTTTTTCCATTTTTTCCGTCAACTTATGATCGAAGGGAAACAAAAAAATGGTACGAAAATACCTGCCAAACTCTGGGATGCATTTGCGTTACTTAATTTTGGTGTGGATGCATGTTTAACTGGAAACACTTATGCCTACGAATTAAATACAAATGCTATTATTCGCCAAATTTATAGTAGCATACCTAGCAGTTATAAATCGAAATATCCTTTAGTCGTAGATATTAATAACGCCGGAAATCCAATAATCTACTACTTAAGTATTATTGATTATCTTAATAATAATGACATTCAAACACTCTTTTTTAGAGAAACTGGTGCTAACTGGAAAAAACAGGTGTCACAAAAAATATCTAAGATCAAACATTTGCCGCATATTATCATTATGGAAATTTTTGAAAAAGAAGCAGCAACATTTGATCAAAAACCACTGACATTTACTATTAATAATGCAAGATACAAATTAGATAGTTCGGTAGTGAGAGATACTACCAAACAACATTTTTGTTCTACGATTACTTGTGAAAAGAGAGAATACGGTTATGACGGGATGAGTTTCTCTCGTTTAGTCCCTTTAGAATGGAAAAACAAACTGAATTCTAATGATTTCACATGGCAATTTGAAGGTAGTAATAATTCAGATGGCACTCCTTTACAATGGAACTATACAAAATGCTATCAACTTTTGATGTATTATAGGATTAACTAACTAAAACCGTAATATATTTTGACCTATTTTCTCTCCTCCTGTTTCCGAAGGTTCGATTTCTAAGGTGAAATCTTCGGGTTTTGTCAAAATAGCACTCACTCTAAGTACTTCCATGTTGTTTTTGGTTGCATAGTCGTATATTTTCTTGTTCCATGTACTTATTATATTTCTATAAGGTAAATACTTCGTACTTATTGGATAGTATACGTCTAACAGCACCAGTTTTGCCTGGTCCATTTTGGTCTTTATTGTTTTTACTAAATTTTTATATGCTCCAAAAATAGTATTTAAATAGTCAAGATCATTCAAATTTGGATCACTGCGTTCTACATATTTATCCAATATATCATTTCCTCCAGCAGATAAAAAGATGGTTGTATGACTATTGTTTAAGTCTAAAGGAATACTAGTGACTTGATTTTGTATTTCATATGTTTTCGCATTATTCTTAGCATAGCAATGACATGTACCATTTGACTTTTTACTTATTATATCTTCAACTGCTTTTCCACGTGGAACGTAAGAACTATTTTGTAAAATACTATCTCCTAATAAAACAATAGTGTTGTTTGTTGAATTGGAAGAATATCCTTCTTTTTGACTTTTGTAAGTTGTATAAAGAGAGAAAATAAGTATTATAAATGATAAAATAAAGACACATAAATAAAAGTTTTTCATTACTATAATATTTTTATTTATATACATGATAAATAAAAATATTATTAGTATGTATATGTATAAAAACACACATATAAACCAAGTTGTTTTTAAAACAAAAGTTTTAACTAAGCCGAATGAAATCATGACAGGCATGATGGGACAAAAATTTACAGAAGAGTTCCAAGCCCTTCTTTTTGTAATGAAACAAAGTTCATCGTCTTTTTGGATGAAAAATTGTATAGTATCACTGGATATTATTTTTATTCAAAATGATAAAATAACAAAAATACATCACAACTGTCCTCCATGCAACTCAAACGAAGAGTGTAAATTATACAAAGGCAATGGAAACCTTGTCTTAGAAGTACCAGGCGGAATGTGTAAAGAACTAAATATCAAAAAAGGAGATACTGTTTCATTTACACCAATTTAATGTATCTTTTCTATGCCTCGTCATCGTCGTCTTCTTCATCTTCCTCGTCTTCTTCATCATCGTCGTCCTCATCGTCCTCGTCTTCTTCATCATCATCGTCGTCGTCATCGTCCTCGTCTTCGTCTTCTTCATCATCGTCGTCCTCATCGTCCTCGTCTTCTTCATCATCATCGTCGTCGTCATCGTCCTCGTCTTCGTCTTCTTCATCACCATCGTCGTCGTCCTCATCGTCCTCGTCTTCTTCATCATCATCGTCGTCGTCCTCGTCTTCCTCGTCTTCTTCGTCTTCCTCGTCATCATCATTTCTCTCGTCAATTATATCTTCTATAATAAATTCTTCTTCTTCTAATGATTTTAAGTCAACGTGAAACGTAAAACCTGTTTTTATTTTTATATATTTATTCAATTTTTTTATAATTGCATCTTTATCAAATTCTACATGAGGAAAAATAATACCATCTCCAAAAATAGTACAATAATTATTTTTTATAACTTTTTCCTTTTTAAGAAAATTATACATATTGAAAATGATTTCTGTTTCAATAATCTCTTTCCAAGTCAACCACAGTGAATCTATTTTATTAATTATTTCTTCACTATTTTTTGTATCAAACATATCAAATGTTTTTTTATCTTGTAAATATAAAGCAAGCTGCGAATTATTTTCGTAAATGATTTTTTTTACAAATCTGATTTCTTTTTCATATGAAACTATTAATGGATGTTTTTTTTTTAAATTTTTAATATATATATTTTTATTTTTTAAATAACTTACCCAATCAGAAAATTTAAAATTTTCACTGCCAATAAAATTATAAATCAACCGTTTAATACATCTTTTATCTAAAATTCCAATTTTTTGATAATATTTTTTAATAGTATCTACAAATCCATCAAAATCATTACACATTAAATTTATTACTGGTAATCTTTTTTTAAAGGTTTTCAACACCTGACATATAAGAGACAACCCGTAAGTCTTTACATCAAAAATTACCCATTCAATATATTTATACAAAGTGTGTGCTATGTATGGTGATTCTTTTTGGTGTGATGTTACTGATGTATTACTTTCAACAAGAAATCTTCCAACATCATTTTGTTGAAAATAACTATGTTCCAATATACCTTTTTCATCTAGATTATCAACAATATTTTTTTTGAATTCTTGTTTCATTTCATTCGTAATCAAAGGATTATCAGAATATAATATTATTTCACAAATTCGTTTGTCAAGTTTTTCTTTAAAAGTAGCATTCATAATTTTATGATAATCTGGTATTTTTTCGATATCAATAGTCACACCGTTCAAAAAATCAATGGGCATTCTAGTATAAACGATTATAAGAATTATTAAAAATTTACAATAATTTTTATATTTGACTAACTTAACTGATTGAAAGTGTTTTCAACTTTTTGAAAAGCATAACCCCAACCAATTTTTAGACCAGAAAATAACTTTTCTTTATCATAAGTAGAATATTTTTTACTATATGCTTCTGAAATAGGGTCAATAACTGCTGGATCGGGAAATTTAAATGAAATTTTTTTTGATGAATTTTCTACATTTAACTTTGCATTTAACTGGTTCTTCTCAAATTCATAACCCAATTTTGCAATAACAACTGGATCAGGAACACCCGATCTAACATAGTCACTATTTTTATTTTTTACAAAAAAATCTAAAGTGTATATGTAAAGACACGGTGCATCATCACGCAAAGTAAAAACTAAATCCTTAAGTGAAACAGATGTTTCATCTCCAAATTCATATGCCTTTAATATTGTAATACTTTCTGTAGTAGCATCAAATACAACAGTTGTATTAGCTAACTGTGACTGTAAATAAACAGCAAGCTGTTGCATTTCATCAACATTACCACTTGGGTTGAAGTTTCCTTTCGACGTAACACTTTTTACCATTTATATAAATAGTTATATAAAAAAAATTACTAAAGAAAAAAAACGCGCAAACAGTTTTACTAAATTACTACGATTTGATAGTAAACATAACAGTATTCGATACAAGTGTCAACCCATTACCGGTATTGGATACAACAGTGGTCCCGTTCAAAAATATATTATTCTCAACATTTATATTATAATTACCCGCAACGGATGAAACAGGCAATTCAAAAAAAAAGGAACTTTGGCTTAAAAAATTAATTGCTATATTTTTAATATTTCCAAAATTAACTGTAGTTGCACCATTTGAGAAAAAATTTCCACCATACACATAAACTAATGTATAAGTATTCAGTTTTGTGGAATAACTGGATAATCCACTTATAAATGGTGTAAGATCAGGTATAACACGTTTGTACTTATTACAAGTTGTATTTTTTTTATTCAAAAAAAACTGATCTAGTAATGCAAGTGTGTTATTTGGGTTATTGTGTGTAGGTACAGAAGTCATGCTTGTATTTATTAAATATATATATTTAATAAATTATATAGACTATTATATTGGACCATAATCATCCTTTTTCATTGTTTTTTTACCTTCTATGTTCATTCTTGCCATATTGTAACCTATATATCCTAACAAAGCACCAGCTAAACTACCTATTACTAGTTGTAAAACTGTGTGGTGATTATTAATTACCCTTTGAAATAATGTTATTAAACTGATGAGTATATAAAATAAAAGTATTTTAAAGTCACGTAAACACAAGTAAATAAAAATGGTCGAAAATACTACAGACTGTGAGTGTCCAGACGGCATACCAAAAATATCATAGGGAACCCCATTTTTTTTAATATAACGTTCTTTATTCCTCATCATTAGTTGAAATGTCTCTCTATCAATACATGGTCTTGATTGTTGAATTAATCCTTTTAACACTACATTTAATATGACACTTATTCCAAAAAATAAAATATAATAAAACAGTAAATTTGATTTATTTCGTAATAAAAAAATAGAACATAGTAACAATATAAATGGTCCATACTGACCTATTTTTTTAAGTATTGCAAACATACAATATATGTATATTTTTATAAGTTTAATACTGATACAAACAGTCACAAATTAAAGTAATTACCCAGTCTATTCCATTTAAATCTATTACATGTCCTTTATCATTTAATAGTTTGACAGCTAAACGTTCAATATTGACTGGGCCAAAATAAGTACGAATATTTTCTTGTAATGACCCACTAAATTCAACTAATATACTTCCTGTAGAGAGATTTGAAGTTTTTATTGGAATAATAGCTAAAATATCTGAACTTGTGGGTGCTTTTGCGCGATAATTTGTCGTATTTTGATTTTTGTTTATTTCGTTAATAGTATATATTTGGGCTTGTGTCAACGTTCTAGGAGCACTAGGCAAAACAACTTGCGTTGTTGTATAATTAGCAGCACTTTTACCCGCAATTAATAGACCATTATCAGTTATACTACTTTGACTTACAATTTGTGTTAAATTTGCACTACTTGCACTAATACAAGTCGATGGCAAATCCTTTGAATAATAATCTGGGACTTTTAAATTGCTATTATATTCAGTAATAGAAACTAAAGTGTTATTTACATGATTTTGGTTGTAGTCATCTATCACTAGTATTAAATATTTAGTTCCAATCAAGTCAAGTACCGATGACGCTTGATTTCCAAGCTGACTGACTTTTTCATATGGAACTCTGTATCCCATTAACCAACCTAAAGTTTGGTTTAAATAATTGTTGTTGTTGACACAATTCACACTGCATTGCAGCGTTGCAGTAAAATCAAAAAAAGTAATTATTGTTGTTTCTGTTATAGTGAAATCGGGGATTATATCATGTTTTGGGTCCTTATTAGGATCTTTATACGTACCTCCATACAAAGAAAGAGTAATCTTCCCGGTGTTTTCATTGTATGTGACAGGTTGCGTCAAAGGAGCCGGAAATGTAAACCCTGCTTTTGTAAAAGCAGTTGCTAGCACTGTTATAAATTGACTTGACGTATAATTACCTGAAGGCATTGTAATTACAATATTATCACTACCATTTGTTATCCAAAAACATGTGTTATTATAAATTGTATCAATTAAGTACCATGAAAAAGGTATTTGATATGAATACAGTCTCATTGATAGAACGTTGACCAACGTATCTGACAAATCCAATGTATAATTAGTTGACGCACTATTAATACCACTAAACTGTCTAAATTGACTGTCCAAATTAACAAAACGGGAAATAGTATTTTTTAAATTTGGGTTTAGAGTGTCTTGTTTAACCGGAACATTATAAGTATCACTAACACCTAATTGCTCGCGTGTCATAGGATTATGTTCATCATCGCCAAAAACACCTATTTTTTGTTTTCGTTGCGTTATTTTATCAGTCTGATTTTTATCTTTTTGTGTTAAATATTCGTTTTCATATCTATCATTTACCTGTTTTTCACCTGCTGGGAAAACTGCATCGCCTTTATCGTCTTCATTGTATAAACCTTGAGAGTATTGTAATAACTGACTTTGAATTCCCTTAAAAAAAGTAGATAAAGTTGGGTTACTATTTTTGTATTTTTCTATATAATGTGAAGTAGCATCCATTATAGTCGTAGGATCCAAATTATCCACACCAGCAATAGCCATTAATTCTGATAATGTATAATTTGAAACATTTGTATCTATAGAAGTCATACTAGTATTACAATTATTATAAATATGTTTTTATAATATTATCGTATAATAATTTATAAATAATTCTCTCAATCTTCTTTTTACATTAACATTGTCGCAAATAGAATGGTTAAGTAATTTTTCTGGAATACTGGTAAACCCAGAACCGCGTTTTAAATGTGTTTTTTCTTTAAATAAAATATAATCAAAAATTTTTACCAAATTTTCATCCAAGGTCAATAACTTTTCTCGGTTCAAATAATAATTACCTTTATAAACATAACGGTTATAATTACCTTCATGATAAATTTTATAGTATTTATCCACATGGGTTTTGTTTCGTATAAGACCAATACCTTCAATTTTATTTTTAGAATTATTCATTTCTACTACAAAGACGTTTGTATCTAAACAAATAGACTGATGTAATTCCAATGGTGTACCATAAATACATTCTATATTATGTTTTGTTCTATAATCCAAATTTTCTTGCCATGTAACATCATTAAATCTAGTTGAAACAATTTTAATCATTTTAATCCATTCAATATGATAGTGTTATGTTTATTATGTTTTTCGTATTCATTTTTAATTTTTAATAATTAGCTTACTATAATAGGTAACTGGTTTTTATGAATGAATTCGAGTGCTGTATATGCGGACCAGTCAAAAACTGTGGACCCTATTTAGACAAAGTATTAGAAAATATTGAAAAAATAGGTGAATTGTTCAAAGATTATAAAATATGTATTTTTTATGATAAGTCAGATGACGATAGTTTAACTAAGTTACAAGATTATAAAAAAAACAACCCACGATTAAAATTGTATGTAAACAAAAAAATAAAATCAAAATACAGAACACATAATATAGCATACGCACGTAACTTTTGTCTAAAATATATAAAAAAAAATAAAGAACAATATCCTTTTTTCATTATGATGGACTTTGATGAAGTCAATTGTAAAAACATTGATACAAGTATTTTACCAAAGTATTTCAACCGAAATGATTGGGATGCATTGTCATTTAATACAACTCCAAAATATTATGATATATGGGGGTTATCTATATACCCTTATTGTTTTAGTTATAATCATTTCAAACAAAATGAATTTAATAATTATCATTTGATACAAGATTACGTTATGAAAAAACTGAATGAACTTCCACAGGGAAAGTTATTGAGATGTATTTCATCGTTTAATGGTTTCTCAATTTATAGAACTGAAAAATTTTTGAGTAGTTATTATGATGGAAAGTTTAGATTAGATATCAT
>Ga0209085_1001549_pt1 | contig 14105 bp, 24 predicted proteins | sample C_131016_EF_Meta_FD_187310 | JGI IMG/M metagenome (GOLD analysis project Ga0209085, IMG submission 187310) | Freshwater microbial communities from Lake Croche, Canada to study carbon cycling - C_131016_EF_MetaG (SPAdes) (version 2) | ecosystem: Environmental > Aquatic > Freshwater > Lake...
TACTATGTTGATACATGAATTATTAAACCCTATTGTTGTTCATACTCCTCTTGGTAAAGGGAAGGCTATTGCTTGGATAGACTACGGAACAGAAGTTAATACCGTTTGGAAAGTAGTATTATTTGAAAGCGGAATGGTTAGAAATATGTACGATACAGATATAAGAGTCTATCCAAATGGAATAGATGGTCTTGGTGTTGGAAAAATTAATATATCCGAAAGTTGGAAAAAATAAGAAATAATAAACCTAAAGAACTTACACAAGAAGAACTATTTGATTTGCAGAAAGAACTTTTTGGATTAACATTCCCCGATGATTTTATTAATGAATTAGAACAAGAAATAAAAAAACCTACTAAACAAACTGAAATACCTTTTCTATGACCATTAGAACCAATTTAGAACTGTTTTTAGACAAGATAGCCCCTAGTGTATATGATTCTTTTAAAAAATCTACAATGCCCGATAAAGGGCTGTTGTTATGTATTAATGCACACCTATTAATGCTTAATTGTATTCCTTATGATGATTATGAAATAGAAACATTAATAGAAAGTATGAGATTGGAAAGTTTTTATTAGCTTTGTATTCACCGTTAAGGATAGTATTCTTAATCCGACACTTCCCTGTGTTTCCCCCACCACCTTAAAAAGTGGTGGTTTTTTATTTGTTCAATAATTTTAAGTTTTCACGTTTCATGAACAATTATAAAAAGAAAACCCACGTACAAGACGAGGGAAAGAAATGCGTATTGGTCTGCTATTCTTGTTTTCCAAAACTACTAAATTTCCTTGATAATCTTTGATTCTCTGATTTGTATTTTACAATCATTTCTATGTAATAAAGCTATAAGTAATTGTTCTTCTTGACAAGCATCTAAGGTTATTGGTTTTTTAATTCCATCTATTAAAATACTAATTCCGTTGTCTGATTCTATTACTGTTAAAAGAAGTTCACCCCTTGATTTTTCTTCCCAATTAGGGCTATATGAACGGTATAAGGATAGGCTATCTGCTTCAAGCAAATTATAATCGTGGTCTAATTCAGATTCAATTCTTCCACCGCAATGTACTTCGTATGTGTTAATCATGGTTGATAATCTTTTAAATAAATCAATGTTGTTTTATTAGAATTTTGACCCGTAATCATAGCAGACAATGTTCCATATCTTATATTATTAATAATAGCGGCTTCTCTTAGTGATTTATATATAATCTTTGTTTTAGTATCTATTACTTGTTTTTTGTTTTTCATAGTAGCTAATTCTATTAATTTACTATGTGCTTCTTTTGATAAAGCCCTAAGACCTGTTTTGTATGCGTGTTTATTGTTAAAAGAACGATTGCACCATTCTAAATTAGATGCACTATTGTTTGATTTATTACCATCAATATGATTAATTTCTTTGTAATTATTAGGGTTAGGAATAAAACATAATGCAACCACTCTATGAATGTAAAAATTCTTTTTTTGTTTTGAACAATAAAAATTATGATACCCTTTCCCGTTTGTTTTATTTTTTGAATAAATCTTACCTGTAATGGCATTTTGTATATCTCCATTAAAATAAACATAATACCTATCGTTATATAAAATCTTATCCATAATTAATAGTTTTCAATTATATTGTTTCTTTTTGGCAATGATATAGATTTTTACACCAGACTTGTACTTAGGTGGTAATATCTCCTAATTCTTCTTTTATTTCAATAATACTCTTTTGGGCATCCCATTTTTTTGAAAATATACCTTGAACCTTATCAGAAATTTGTTTTCTAATTTTTTGATCTTGCTGAATAGGAAGTTTTAGTTCCCCCCATCTATTTGCAATATTCGGTAGTGTGGTTTCAATTAGAACCTTATTATACATTTGTAATTGTACCAAATTATGAGATATTAGGTACACTAAATAAAATGGAGTGATATTGTATTTATTTTTTAAATCCTTAACTCTGATTACCAATATTTCTCTTGTTAATAAAACTTCTGTATCGTAAGGCGAAACTAATGCAACGCTTCCTATTCTATAACTCCCCCTTCTAACAAATAATAAATCACCCTCTTTTAATTTTTTATCATCTTTGCGCATACTTTGAAAAACGTGCAAAGGAATTAGTGCCGTTGGGTCTTTGTATGCCTCCCAGTTGACAATATCTTTAACTCTTATATACGGAACATCCCCCATCCCTTTATTATCTGATTCAGGTGAGCCATGACCATCAAATGTGGTTAAAACCCCTTCCTTTATAAGCTGATTTATCGTTATTAAATCACACCCTTTCTTTTTTGCTGCAACCTCTATTTCTTTATCCCTGCTGTTCCAATAATATCTTGGTACAAAGATATTTTGCTTAGTTACAATTGATGACTTAACAGGGAAAGTGTACTTCTTAACTTTCACTTTATCATTCAATTCATCCATAATTAAAGGGACATCATCCCATATTTCGTCCTTATTAAGTTTCTCTGTTTTGAAATCCCAACGATACATCAGTTTGCCGTTATGGTCATGCCCTATTTGCTCGGCAACTGCCATATCAATAAACTCTTGTTGTTTAACATTCTTTTGGATTATTAAAGCGACACACTTAGCATTATTATAAGGTCTAAAAGTATTGTGTGGAAGATCGTATAATGCCATAATGTTGTGCTGCTTAAATAAGTGCATAACATGGTGCATTTTAGGAGCATGAAAAAAAGTCTCTGGCAAAATAATAGCCAGTTTACCATTATCCTTTAAAAGTTGAAAACACCTTTCAATAAAAAGAAATTGTGGTTGTATTTCTTTTTTTATACTATTGGTTCTTAGCGACTCGCCTCCCGTTTTTTTCCAATCATACCCTAAATCATACTGCTTTAGTTTATCCTCCCCTGTAACTTTCAATTCCTTCCCGAATGGAGGATTTGTCAATACAACATCAAATGTTCCAAGTTGTATTTTTAGTTGCGTTTCGGCTTTCCAGTTTGAGGTAATATCTAAACTGTCCTCATTGAAAATACCAGTAGTACCATCGCCAACTAAAGTCATATAAGCCTTAGCAACCTTGCTTAAAAAATAATCTTTATCTAAGCCTCTAAAATTGTTAGTGGCTATTACCATTTTCTTTTTTTCAATATCCTTTTCTTTCCACTTTAATTTAGAATACTTTATCTCTGCATTATTCCATACATACTTTAAAGCATCAACTAAAAAACCACCGCTACCACAAGCAGGATCAATTATTTTATCCGTTTCACTTGGGCTTATAAAATCTACTAACATTTGGACAACGTTCCTTGGCGTAAAGAATTGTCCTTGTTCTCCTTTTAGCGCATTACCAATAAATGTTTCAAAAGCATCTACAATAACATCTCGGCTACTATTCATCAACGAATAGTTTTGTAGTTCTCCTACTAAATAAGCCAATGACTTTGAATCTAAACTAATTTTATCAGTAGGGTCGATAACCTCTGGCATATTTTCTTTCACCTCATTAAAAATAGCAACTATTCTTTTTTCAATGTCTTTTGGCTTTTCCTGAACCCCCGCTCTGAATTTCAAAAATTCATCATCAGGCGTATATTTTTCATCATATAATTTGCAGAAAATAATATTTATTAATTGTTGGGCTAAAAACTCACTTCTTGTTGCTCCAGTAGCATTTGCAACTAAATGATTCCTTATGGATTTGAATACAGCTTTTAGATTATTAGAGGGCTTTAAATCTTCTTTTTTAAATTTTCCAATATCTTCAAGTCGTTGCCCACATTTCGGTATATTCGGAATTTCTTCAAAAATAACCTGTCCCGCTTTTTCAATTTTTCTTAGAAAAAGTCTTTCATCTCCATTGAACCAAACGCCCAATGTGGCTTTACAAAATCGTAGGTAGTCTTCTAATTGCTTTTTACCATCTTTTCGAGTTCTACGTTTACATTCAACAATAATATAAACCTCATCGTCTGTTTTTTTGTGGTCGCTGAAAACGGCTATGTCAATAGGGTATTCTTTTTTTGTATCGGATGGTCTACTTTTTACTCTGTATTGTGGTCGGGTTTGAATTTGATTTTTGTTATACCCATAATCCTCTACAAGCTGTTTTGAAAAAACTTGTACTGCGTCAATTTCTTCTGGCGTAGCATTGACTTGTACGCCTGAAATGAAATCAGTAATTTTATTATCTAATACCGTAGCCATGATTTTATGTTTATATGGTAAAAATTATTCAAAATATAAAATAAAGTTAGCAAATAAATGCTAAAAATATTAGTTCTTTTTTTTTGGTGTGGGTACTTTCATTAGTGCTTCTAAAGTTTTATCAAACGTTTTTACAATTTCCTTTTGTTGCGTTATTTCTATTTCGCTCGGTAGCGTATTAGAAACCTTTATCTGTTCAATTATTTTATTGAAGTCTGACCTATAATCCTTATCCTGTATAACCCTGAATTTTATGTACTCACTTTCGGCGTAATTATCTGCAACAACTTTGCGAACTTTACCAAGATTATCTAAAACTTCATACTCATTGAATTTAAGAAAGGCATCAAGCCTATTAGACCAATCTTCCATACTCATTAATCTATTTCGCTCTACTTGTAATTCGGCATAGTCTAAATACATATTTACAAGTGTATTGAGTTTCTTTATTTCCCCTTCATTTAGATAATTCTTTGCTACTGTAACATCAAGTTTTTGAACCTTCCCATCTTTGCCAGAATTTTTCCATGTCTTTAATCCCATGTGAGGCATTGAAGCATCAGCCCGTGATTTTATTATTTCAGCCGAAGTTTTTCCAACAATAGCAAACTCTAATTTATTTTGAACTTTTGCAAAAAACTTATGTGTATCTGGATCGTTTTTATTGTAGTCTATTGCTGTGGCATACAGGTCAGTTATTTTTTCATAAAACATCCTTTCAGATGCCCTTATTTCTCTTATGCGTTCTAACAGTTCTTTAAAGTAGTCCTTGCCGAAAAGGTTGTTGCCTTGTTTTAATCGTTCATCATCTAAAGCAAAGCCTTTTATCAGATACTCTTTAAGAATTTTGGTAGACCATATTCTAAATTGGGTAGCCTTGTATGAGCTTACTCTATACCCAACGGCAATAATAGCATCTAAGGCATAAAATTTTGTTAGGTAAGACTTGCCATCTTCGGCAGTTATTCGGATTTTCCTAATAACTGAATCTTCTTCTAACTCATTGGTTTTAAAAATGTTTTGTAAATGCTCATTTATCGTTGGTATTGTAACCCCAAATATTTCACTTAACCCTTTTTGAGTCGTCCAAACGGTTTCTTCTCCTATAATCACCTGTGCTTTTATCTTTCCATCACTACCGTTATAGAATAGAAAAGCACCCTGCTTTGATAAATCTATCATATTACTTTATTAAATCTTTGTAAGTTAATCTCTTGTTTGCGATAGCCGAAAGTATTAAATCAAATCGACCTTGCGTATTATAATCACGGGTATTAAAACGGAGCGTAAATTCGTCTACATAGCTTTGTAAATGTTCCTTGCTGCACCAATGGTAAATACCGTCAATACCTCTTTTTAAATGACTCCAAAAGTTCTCTATCCCGTTCGTGTGAGCCATGTAGTTAACATATTCCTTTGCGCTGTGATTAACCGTGAAATGGCTGTAATCGTTCTTTAAATCTTTATAGGCGGTATATTCATCGGTCATTACTACGCTATCTTGTTCTACTACATTACGGATAAGGGGCAGGATTGTTTCTTTATTCCTGTTTGGAACTACTATTGCCACTATGTTTCCGTTCCTTTCTTTCATTCCTAAAACTGGTTGTTGCTCATGCAAAGTACCACCCGTAACCGAATCTTTTTTCTTTTTGTTAGTGTGTTTATTCTTTGCTTTGCCGCCTAAAAATGATTCATCAATTTCTACAATGTTGCCCAATGTATTCTGAAAATTAGGATGGTCAAAAGCATAGCGTAAACGGTGCAATAAAAACCATGCTGATTTTTGGGTTACTGAAATGTCTTTAGCCAACTGGTGAGAGGATATGCCCTTCTTGTGAGAAGAAAAGACATATAGGGCTAAGAACCATTTTTGTAACGGTATTTTGGTATTGTCGAAAATAGAGCCTGTGCGAACATTGAAGTATTTGCCTGTGTTCTTACACTTGTATTTGTTCCCTGCACATTTGTAAACCTTTGAGGTTGCATCAAACGGGGAAACTGGCTCACCGTTCCAACTCAATCTTTCCAAATGGTCAATACAAGATTGTTCTGTAGGGAATGCTTTGAGTAAATCAAAAATGCTCTTAAATTCGGGAAACATATCTTTCGGTTATGGTGTAAAGATATGCTCAATATTTAACACTTCCAAATTATTTGGTGTAAAAATGTATATCATTGCCTTCTTTTTTCTATTTTTTCTTTTATTTTTTCTTCTGCAAAAGTTATTATTTCTACATAAACATTTGATTCACAATCTAATTCACGCTTAACCGTATTTTCAGAATGACAAATTGTACTATGATTAGCGTTCCAAGGCATACCTATTTCCCTAAATGATTTTGCCGTATATTTTCTCATTAAATAGCAGTAGCATTGCCTATACCACACAAAAGGTTGTTGTCTTGTTTTGTTTTTATATGTAGGGAAATTAGTATTAAATATCTCTACTATGAAATCACCTAATTCTTCTGAAAATGGCTTTGCCGTAATCCTATTAGGGTATAGTTCACAAAATTTAGATACAAGAATATCTTTTGTAAGCATAACCCTATTTAATAAATCACTAAACTCCGACATTTTTATGTTTTCAATACCTTTTTCAGCGTATTCATTGCATCTCTTAATATGTAATTCTGCATCACTTAATTGGTACAATTCTCTTTGTTTCTTAGTTCCCATTTTCTTGTTCTTTTAGTAATTTAATTGCGTAATCTTCTAGTTTATCTCTGTTATCTTCATTCATTTGTAATGCTAAACAAGTAAGTTGAGGCAGGAATAAAGGGTCTTTCTTAACCAACTGATTCATGTATGCTTCTCGGCTATTAGGTGTTAATGAACAGTAAATATCATTTAAACATGATGTTACTTTTCTTACCCAACTATTTACATTTTGTTTAGCTTGTTGTTTACATTCTATATGGAATGCTTCAAGATAGGTTTTAGATAGGTTTAGATGGAACAACGCCTTTGTTAAGGGGTGTTCTGAAAAATCAACATCTTTCATTCTTAAATTTTAGTTTTTATTATTTATTATTCGGTTAGCTAAGTCTACTGCATCTGCTTGGTCTAGTTCCTCTGTTTCTAATTCAATCATAACATCTAGTGCTTCTTCTAGTAAATCTGTTGCACAAATAATACAATGTAGGTTGTGTTTTATATCAAAATTAATATCATTTTTATTTACAATTAAAATATATTCTTTACAAAACAATAAAGTAAAGACATTTTTAGACCTTTGATACAGATTTTTCATGCATTAATGATTTAAAACAAATGTACTATTTTTAGTTGTGTTAATTATGTTAAATTTCAGTATCAATGTACTGGATTAAAACAGACGGTATTCTTCTGCGTTCTTCTTTAGATATTGAAGGGTACATAATACAAAACTTAGTTACTATTTCATCCCAACAATTCATTTCTGTTAGGTCTAACATTTTGTTGTCCATGTTTGTGTGGCAACTTTTTCCGTAAAAACAAAGTTCAATAAAATTATACTCATGTGTTGCTACTGATTTAAAGTATGCTTTAGGTAAAATATGTGCAATAGAGTTCTTATAATTAGATTCTCCTTTTTGTGTTTTACCACAGCAATGCCTACAAGTTCCTGTCATTTCTTTATGTCTATCTTCAAACCACCTTTGTAATTCAGCGTTACCTTTAGGTTTTTCAGTTTCTTCTACTTTACTTTCATCAAACCAACCTGCTTTTCTAATAGTTGGTTCGGCTGCGTATTTAGCTGCTCTTTTAGCGGTATCTTCTATTGTTGCATGGGTTTTACAACGGTTTTTCGAAAAACTATAATCGAAGCAACCACAAGCTAGTTGTTTCTTTTTGGATATGATTGTACTGTTATACATAAATTAACAATTTTCAAGTTCCCAACAAATAACATCTCTTTGCTTATCATTAAGTTGTTTTAAAATATCAATTCCAATACCTTTTACTATTATTTCTACGCCTTCTAATTCTATATTTACAAGTGTAGTATCAGGAAATATGTGTAATCCAAAAAATTCTTCTTCAACACCGTGTTTTATATCCCAAGCCTCCGTGTATGAAACTAAAATCTCAAAATTTAATTCATTTGTTTCAATTAACTTAGTTTTTTGTTCTGTGCGTATCATTTTAAAGTATTTAAGTATTCGTTAAATTTTTCTTCAACTGTTTTTTGTTCATCAATTTGATGTTGTGCTAAAATTTTATACGTTAAATAATATTCTGCAAATCCTATTGATATATCTTTAATCAAATCCTCAATTCTTTGTTCTTGCCTAACCGTAAAGCCATAGTGTTCGGATAATCTTTTAAATTCTTTCATTTTATTCTTTTGATTTTTTGAGTTTCTATATCAAACACCCATTCTGTAACTACATTATTATTCCTTACAACCATAACACCATTCAATACCCGCAACAGTTTATATATCATTTCCCTATTCTTTTCAAACTCTGATTGCATGACACAAAGATAAAACAATAGTTTTAATATAACCAAACATTTAATGGAAAACTTTTTAAAATAAATATTTGGTTGTTATTTATAAGTTATTTACTTTCGCCTAAACAAAACAATAAAAATGGAAAAGAAAGAATTTAAAGACCTTGTAATTCTAGCTTTGGATGGGAGAACCCAAAAGTGGCTTTCTGAAAAATCAGGTATTCATAAGACTGAAATATCATTACTACTTACAGGAAGGTTAAAGCCAACTGAAAAGCAAAAAGAAAAGATAAGAAACGCATTTCCTTTCACCGTTAATTTTTAAAAAATGGAAAGAAAGCCATTATCTAAGAGAACCCGATTTAATGTATTTAAAAGAGATTCCTTTTGTTGCCAATATTGCGGAAGCCACCCGCCATCAGTTATTTTGGAAGTAGACCATATTATCCCCGTTTCTAAGGGCGGTAATGATGCTATTGATAATTTAATTACTTCTTGTTTTGATTGTAATAGAGGTAAATCAAATATAGAATTATCTGAATTACCTGAAAAAACGCAAGAAAAAGCTATTTTAATTAAGGAAAGGGAGTTGCAGTATAAAGAATATCAAAAGTTATTAAAGTCTATAAATAACAGATTGAGTGATGAAATAGAAATGGTTTCTGATAAGTTTTCTAGTTTTTTTAAAGAAAGGGAATTAACGGAAAGGTTTAAAACAGCTTCAATAAAAAAGTTTTTAGTAGAATTAGGTTATTGGGAAGTATTAAATTCTATGGAATTTGCTTGTGCAAGAATTTCCAACCCTAATGATGCGACTAAATATTTTTGCGGTATTTGTTGGAATAAAATTAAACAAAAACAAAATGGCTAAACGATTCACGTCTACTGATATTTGGAGTGAAGATTGGTTTTTAGATATGCCTAATGATTATAAACTTTTTTGGTATTATGTTCTTTCTAATTGCGACCATGCAGGTATTTTTAAACTAAATTTAAGGTCTTTTTGTAGTCTACTTAGTATAAAAATAGATTCAAGCAAAGCATTAGAATATTTTAATACAGGAAAGGATAGAATAAGGGAAATTAGTCAATCATTATGGCTTATAGAGGACTTTTTTTGCTACCAATATGGTCAAACTTATAACCCGAATAATAGAGTTCATCTTAGTATTTCAGATATTTATCTTAAACATGGCATCAAAATGACCTCAATTAGAGGTCTAATAGACCTCAAGGATGGGGTTAAGGATAAAGATAAGGATAAGGATAAAGGAAATAAACTAAAAAAAGGTGTAAAAATTGAAAACGAAAAAGTTTATTTTGATGATGGTAGTTTTCAGGAATTAGGGAAAGACCAAAAAGCCTTATACACCGATGGTAGAATAAAACCAAGTGATATTACAAAAGGATTAATTAATTAAATTAAAAATATGTACTACGACCAATTAAGTAATTTAGGAATTAAGTTAAGAAGAAGAAGTGGACAGGAAAAGACAACTTGCCCACAATGTTCCGAAAGTAGAAGGAATAAAAAAGATACTTCGCTTTCGGTTAATATCACAGAAGGAACTTATAACTGCCATCATTGCGGGTGGAAAGGCGGTGTAAAACATTTTCAAACACAAGAAAGGAAAAAAACTTTTGAGAAACCTGACCAAGCAATGCTTAAAAGTATTAGCTTGAATGAAAAGATTGTAACCTACGCACAAGGAAGGGGTATATCAGAAAGCACGTTGAAGCGGTTTATGATTCATGCAAAAGAAGAATGGATGCCGCAAACGCAGAAAAAAGAAAGGTGTATTGTATTCCCTTACATTAGGGGTGGTGAATTAATTAACGCTAAGTTTAGGGATGGTGCAAAGAATTTTAGGTTATGCAAAGACGCTGAATTGGTTTTTTTTGGTATGCAAACGCTAGAAGGGAAGCATTGTGCAATAATTACGGAAGGGGAATGGGATGCTTTAGCCGCTTACGAATCAGGTTTTGGTCAAAATTACGAATCAGTTGCGGATAAAGACGGTGTTGTAGTTGAACATGATTTAGGTCGTTGGGCGGTATTGTCTGTTCCAAACGGGGCTAGTAAGGGTAGTCAAAAGTTAGAATACCTTGATAACTGCTCCGATTGGTTAAGTTCTATTGACGAATTTGTAATAGCTACCGATGGCGATGAAGCAGGTAATTCACTTAGAGAGGAGTTAGTAAGAAGGTTGGGTGTTGAGAAGTGTAGGGTTATACAATATCCATCAGATGCCGTTGTTTCGCAATTAGACGGCTCAAAAAGGGCTTGTAAGGATTTTAATGAGGTATTGTGTCATTTTGGAAAAGATTACCTTATTTCGCTTGTAAATCACTCTGATGCACTACCTGTTGATGGGATAACATATTTGGGTGATATTTTCCCTTCAATGTTAGAGAACTTTAGAAATGGTGTAAAATTAGCCCCAACAACTAGGTTTGGTGATTTTGATGAATATTTTAGATGGAAAAAAGGAGATATAAATGTAGTTATTGGTTATGGCAATCATGGTAAAACTACATTTTGGCTTCAAATGATGTTAACAAAAAGCATTTACGATGGTTGGAAATGGGCTATTTTTAGTCCTGAAAACTACCCTGCAAATGATTTTTATGATGATTTAGTTGAAATGTTTGCAGGTAAGTGGATAGACAAAATGACCGAAGAAGAATATGTAAATGCTTGTGGATTTGTAAATGACCATATATTTTACGTTTATCCTGAAAACGAACATGACCTAGAATCAATACATGAAAAATTCAGATATTTGATACTTAAAAAGGGGTGTGATGGTGTTATGATTGACCCATTTAATCAGTTGGATAAAACACAAAAAGCATACGAAAGAGATGACCAATATATCAGTAATATTTTTAAGGATATTAAAAGATTTGCGTTGTTAAATGCGGTTTCTTATAACATAATTATGCACCCCAAAAACCCAACTTACAATAATGATAAATCATTGCCCGTTGTAGATATGTACGACATTGCAGGTGGGGCTATGACAGGAAATAAGAGCGACCAAATTATATCTTATTACAGACCTAACTTTCACTTAGATAAAAACGACCCAAGCGTTCAAGTCTACATCCAAAAGTTAAAAAGGAAAAGAACAGGGGGTAAATTAGGTCAATTTGATATTAGGCTTAATTGGAGTACAAAAAGATATTCAGATATGTTTGACCACACATATTGCGACCCTGAAAGGGCTAAAAGAATATTATTTCAAGAAAATAATGGAATTTTACCAACAACACAACAACCCGAAGTTTTTGAAGAACCGCCTTTTTGATTGGATTTGGAATAATAATATTTAACTTAATAAAAAACTAAACAAAAATGAAAAAACTAACACCTTTACAGGAACTTATTACAACGACAACCTATACAGATGGGGAAAATTATTTTGTTGGTGGATTTCAATATGGTCATGATTTAACTGATTTTATAAAAGAACTACTAGAAAAAGAAAAACAAGTAATAGTAGATGCTTATACTGCTGCTCAAAAAGAAATGTTAGAAGTAATTTCGGCTAATTTACCGATACCTGAAACAACACAAGTATTTCAAGAAATATTAAGTGGTAATGATAATGAAGATGCAATTGAATATTATAACAATAAATACACTAAGTAATGATAGGAGCAGCAGGTAAAAGTAAAGAAGATTTTGAATGGGGCGATTATGCTAATAATTCAAAACAAAATAGCGACACATTAAACGAAGTAATAAAAGACATGATAGCTAGAGAACAACTAGGTATTAAAAAGTACGGAACAACAATAGATAGGGATGATTATAACCTTAAAGATTGGCTACAACACGCACTAGAAGAACAGATGGATTCAGTATTATATCTTAAAAAAGCAATTCAACAATTAGAAAATAAATAAAATTATGTTAAGTAAATTAGAATTAATCGGGAATGTTGGGGCAGATTCAGTTGTCAATACGGTAAATGATATGACCGTGATAAATTGGAATTTATGCACCACACGCAAATGGAAAGACAAAAATGGAGTTGCCCAAAGTAAGCAAAGTTGGTTTAATTGTAGTTATTGGGTAAAAAATACGTCAGTAGCCCAATATATAACCAAAGGAACATTGTTGTATGTAATCGGAGAACCCGAAGCGCAAATCTATAAAAATAAAGACAATGTTCAAGTTGCTCAAATAAAAGTTAATGTTTCAGAAATAAAACTTCTATCCAAACCACAACAAAGAGATAGTACACCTGAAATAACACCGCAAGTAGATGAAACAGGTGAAACACCGTTTTAGGAATTTATTTATGCTACTGTATTTAATTATACAGTAGCTTTGTTTTATTAAATTAATTAAAAAATAAAAACAATGAAATTTATTAATTACGCAATAAAGTTTATTTTAAACAATAGAAGAAGTGGCACAACTACATTAATTAAAAAAATAGCATTAGAAAATGATTGTTATGTAGTGGTTAGATATTTAGATGAAATTAGAACTGAATATAAAGAAATTAAAGATAAATGTATAACACTTGAACAGTTGTTTAAATGTGAAGGACTTCCTAAAAAGCCAGTTATTTTTGAAACACAAGCAATAAGATATATATGTGAATTGGCACAAGAAAGATTTGATGTAGTTCAAAATCAAAATTTTAAAAGAGATGTTTTATTAACTAAAATTAAAAATTCATTAAAAGAGTTTGAATTAGATAGTAATGATAAAATAGGTTCTGTTTCTTATATTGTTAATCAAAATATCTAAAAATGACACAAATTGCAGCACTAGCTAATGCCTTATTAAGCGGTGAAGTTATTAGTATTAAAAACGCTTATTTTGATTACGGAATTAGTAACATAGCCCGTGAAATAGGAAGGTCTATTGAACGTAAGTTTAATGTAGAAGTATCAAGAGTAAAAAGAGAAGGTACAAGTAGGTATGGACAAAAAATAGTTTGGAATGAGTATAGGCTGAACAGAACCGTACAAAATTCAGTAGGCATAACAGATATGGCTAGGTATATAGTCGAAGAAGGGGGTAATCCAAAATTAGGTGCTAAAACAAAAAAGCAATTAAATGAAGCCTAAGAATATAAACATTAACAGGGATAAGGATTTGTTTGGTGAAGGAGAAAGTACCCATCGCATCTTGGACTTATCCCTACCACTTGAAGAAAGATTAAAGAAAGCAGTAACTATGCCATCAGCAAAAGCTACGGCTGATTATTTGAAAGTACATTTGGAAACAATTTTTAATAACCGTAAAGTAGGAAAGCGTGTAAAGAGTAATGTAGATGGGAAGTTATATGCAATACGTTTAGTAAAAAACAATTTAACAAACCAATAACATAAAACATATTTATATTTGAAACACAAAAAACTAAAAAATGGAAGAACAACTACCAATCATAGTACATGAAAACGAAGAAAAAACACTAAAGATTAGTTATTTCGGTCAATATGAAATATTCATTCAATCTAAATC
>Ga0209085_1001550_pt1 | contig 14104 bp, 8 predicted proteins | sample C_131016_EF_Meta_FD_187310 | JGI IMG/M metagenome (GOLD analysis project Ga0209085, IMG submission 187310) | Freshwater microbial communities from Lake Croche, Canada to study carbon cycling - C_131016_EF_MetaG (SPAdes) (version 2) | ecosystem: Environmental > Aquatic > Freshwater > Lake | place...
CTCGCGCGCTCGTAGTTCCAGGCGGCCCAGGTGGCCGTCCTGCGCGGCAGCAGTGCGGTGTCGGTGTGCAGCACCGCGCGGTTTCGGTGGTAACCGATGGCGCCCAGCACCTCGCGCTCTGCGCTCGAGGCATCGTCGAGCAGCGCCAGCGACTGATCGCTATGGCAGGCCAGCACCACATCGTCGAAGACGTGCGATGCATCGTCGGTGGCGATGAGCACCTGACCCGAGTCGCGAAGCCGGCGCACGCCGCGCACCGGCGTGTTCAGCCGGGCATCTGGAATGTGCCGCAGCAGTCGCTCGACATAGCCGCGCGCGCCGCCACGCACCGTGAACCAGCGCGGGCGGTTGGTGATCTGGATCAGACCGTGGTTGTGGCAAAACCGGATCATCGTGTCGATCGGAAAGCGCAGCATCTGATCGGTCGGGCACGACCAGATGCAGCCGATCATCGGCAGGAAGTACCAGTCGCGAAACACCGTGCTGAAGCGATGGTGGTCGAGAAACTCGCCGATCGACTGCAACGCCTCGCCGCTGGGTTGCGAAGCCGACCCGACGCCGCGCTGGGCCATCGCCGTGGCGATGCGGTTGAAGCGCATCAGGTCTGCCAGCATGCGCCAGAACGCCGGGCGAACCAGATTGCGCCGCTGCGCGAACAGGCTGTCGAGGTTGCTGCCGCTCCACTCGAGGTCGATGTCGGGCACCCGTACCGAAAACGACATGTCCGAAAGCGCCGTGGGCACCTGCAGCTCACCAAACAGCCGAATCAGGTTGGGGTAGGTTCGCTCGTTGAACACCAGAAACCCGGTGTCGACGCCATGAGTCACTCCGCCGAGGGTGACGTCGACGGTGTGGGTGTGACCACCGAAGTAGTCCCCAGCTTCAAAGAGCGTGACTTGAGCCTGTGCCGAAAGGGCGTGCGCGACCGACAGGCCGGAGATGCCCGAGCCGATGACCGCGACTCGCCGTGAGGAGGCGCTCATGCGATCCGCCCTTCGATCGCCAACTGTCGGGTCTTGGGCAAGGAAGTGGGGGTCACGGCTGGGCCAGCAGCTTTTCGATGGTGCTGGTGAGCGACGACGAGTCCGGGCTGGTCAGGCTGTTGAAACTTTCCACCGTGGTGCCGTCGCGGGCAATCAGGTACTTGTGGAAATTCCACTTTGGCGACGAGCCGGTGATGCGCTCAAGGTCCACAAAGAGGGGATTGACGCCAGACCCGGCACGCGCCGAAACGCGTGTCTTGGTGAACATCGGGAACTTGACCCCGAACGTGCCTTCGCAGAACTTGGCGATCTCGCCATTGCTGCCGGGCTCCTGCGCGCCAAAGTCATTTGACGGAAACCCGAGCACCACCAGACCTCTGTCGCGATATTTGGCGTAAAGGTCTTCAAGGCCCTTGTACTGCGACGTGAAGCCGCAAAAGCTGGCGGTGTTGACCACCAAAACCACCTTGCCGGCGTACTGGCAAAGCGACTGTGGCTTTTCATCTTGAAGGCGCGGCATCTCGCGCGCCAGCAGCGCAGGGCAGGTGGCCGCTTGGGCGCCGGCCGCGCCCAGCAGCGATACCAGCACCAGCAAGAACCGCATGAAACTCTTCATTGAACGCAAATTCGCCTCCATGTCGAAAGACTGTCGTACACAAATCGTCTTCAAGCCCCGATACTGATACAAAATCAATTCCCCATGGATGAGCGGCTCAAAAATTCCCCGAGTGGTCAGACGCCGAGTTTGCGGGCGCGCATCTTGAAATGAACGATCCTGCCCGTGATCTGAAGACGCTCACGCTGTCCATCGCCGCCGTCGAGCGAGACACCGGACTTTCCAAGGACACGCTGCGCATCTGGGAGCGCCGTTACGGCTTTCCTGCACCGCAGCGCGATGGAGTGGGTGAGCGCGCCTACCCACTCGAGCAGGTCGAAAAGTTGCGCATCGTCAAGCGGCTGATGGACGGTGGCCATCGCCCCGGGCGGCTGGTGCCGATGCCGATGGACGAACTCCAGCGGCTCAGCGACAACACCGTTGATTCGCCGCAGGCCGTCTTCAAGGGGCTGGTCGCGCCCGATCTCAAGCCCTATCTCGCCCTGATTCGCTCGCATGACATCGATGCCTTGCGTCGCCACCTGCTGCTCAGCCAGGCGCGTATCGGGCTGTCGCGCCTCATCATGGAAGTGGTGGTGCCGCTCAACACCATGGTGGGAGACGCCTGGATGCGCGGCCAGATGGAGATCTTCGAGGAACACGCCTACACCGAGTGCCTGTACGGTGTCCTGCGAGTGGCTCTGAGCAACATTCCTCAGGCTGCCGCCTGTGACCGACCGCGCGTGCTGCTGGCCACCGTGCCCAATGAGCCGCACAGCCTGGGGCTGTTGCTGGCCGAGTGCCTGCTGACGCTCGAAGGTGCGCGCTGTGTGTCTCTGGGCGCACAAACGCCGCTGTGGGACATATCGCTGGCTGCCACCGCCTACAAAAGCGACATCGTGGCCCTTGGCTTCACGGGTTGCATGAACCCGAATCAGGTGGTGGACGGTCTGACGGAACTGCGAAGCAAGCTCGACCCCACCACCGAACTGTGGGTGGGCGGCTCCTCGCCGGTGCTGCACAGACGCAGCATCGAGGGCGTGATCGCGCTGTCGCTGCTCAGCGACATCCGCACCCAGATCGAGCGCTGGCGTCATGGTGTCGAATGACGCCTAACGCGCGCGGGTTCAAGGGCAACAAGGCCGCATTGCCGCAAAAACCCTGCGTTCAGTGCGCGCGGCCGATGACCTGGCGGCGGGCCTGGGCGAAGAATTGGGCCGACGTGAAGTTCTGCAGCGAGCGTTGCCGTAGCGAAGCTCAGCGATCGCGACCGAGGCCGTGAGCCACCCGATCCGTCAGCTCGTGCTGGTTCTCGGCGACCAGCTCGGCCTGGACAGCCCTGCGCTGGCGGGGCTCGACCCGGCGCAAGACCGCGTGCTGATGATCGAAGCGCCCGGCGAGGCGCGCTGGGTGTGGAGCCACAAGGCGCGCATCGCGCTGTTCATTGCGGCGATGCGCCATTGCCGCGACGCGCTGCGCGAGCGCGGTTTCGTCGTCGAGTACATCGGCCTGGAAGACAGCCCTGAGCCCACGCTGGTCGGCCGACTGGCCGCGCAGCTGCAGCGGTTGCAGCCCGAGGCCTTGAGCCTGCTGGAGCCTGGCGAATGGCGGCTGCAGCAAGACATCACGGCCGCGGCCGCAGAGGCCGGCGTGCCGTTGCGCGTGCTCGATGACCCTCATTTCCTGTGCTCGCGCGCCGACTTCGCGCGCTGGGCGGGCAAGTACCGCAAGACCGAAAAGTCCAGCTTGCGCATGGAGTACTTCTACCGCGACATGCGCAGGCGTCACCGAGTGTTGCTCGACGCCACCGACGCCGACCAGCCCGAAGGTGGGCAGTGGAACTACGACGCCGACAACCGCAAGGGCTACCCGAAAGGCGGGCCCGGTCTGATCCCGCCCGCTGAGTTTTTCGAGCCCGACGCACTCACCCGCTCGGCGCTGGCCGACGTGGCCCGGCTGTTTGCCGATCACCCCGGCTCGCTCGAGCACTTCGTGTGGCCGGTGACGCGCGAGCAGGCGCTGCGTGCGCTGGACGCATTCATCGAATCGCGGCTGGTGAGCTTCGGTGACTATCAGGACGCCATGTGGGCGGGCACGCCCTTCGGCTGGCACTCGCTGCTGGCCAGCAGCTTGAACCTGCATCTGCTCGATCCGCGCGAGGTGATCGCCGCGGCCGAGCGGGCCTATCGCGCCGGGCGGGCACCGCTGGCTGGCGTTGAGGGCTTCATCCGGCAGATCCTGGGCTGGCGCGAGTTCATCCGCGGCGTCTACTGGCTGGACATGCCCGGCCTGGCCGAGGCCAACCACTTCGCACACCAGCGCGCGCTGCCACGCTGGTTCTGGAGCGGTGACACCCGCATGGCCTGTGCGCGTGATGCCATCGAGCAAACGCTGCAGTACGGCTACGCGCACCACATCCAGCGGCTGATGGTGACCGGGCTGTTCACCCTGCTGGCCGAGATCGACCCCAAGCAGGTGGCGGCCTGGTACCTCGCGGTCTATGTCGACGCGGTGGAGTGGGTCGAGCTGCCCAATGTGGCTGGCATGGCGCTGTACGCCGATGGCGGGCGCTTCACCAGCAAGCCGTATGTTGCTTCGGGCGCCTACATCCAGCGCATGAGCAACCACTGCGGTGGCTGCGCCTACGCGCCCGATGCCAAGGCGGCGCAAGGCACGGGCAAGCCGCTGTGCCCGTACACGGTGCTCTACTGGAATTTTCTCGATCGCCACGAGGCCGAACTCGCGGCCAACCCACGCACGGCGCTGATGGCGCGCAACGTGGCCCGGCTCGATGCGGCCGAGCGCGAGCGCCGGCGTGCGGCGGCCACAGTGTTGCTGGGCGACCTCGACTCGCTTTGAAATGTGGCGCCACGGCGCAGCCTGCGCGCTGCGTGGTCATGTCAACGCGACTAAAATTCCCTATCCGTCAAGAGGCGTTGTCACCATGTCCACCATGCTCTATCCCGAACTCTTCAAGCAACTCGAAGCCGTGCGCTGGAACATGGATAAGGACATCCCCTGGGACTCCTTCGATGCCAGCGCGCTGAGCGAAGAGCAGGCGCAAACCATCAAGATGAACGCCATCACCGAGTGGGCGGCGTTGCCGGCCACCGAGATGTTTCTTCGCGACAACCGCGATGACAGCGACTTCTCGGCCTTCATGAGCGTGTGGTTCTTCGAAGAACAAAAGCATTCGCTGGTGCTCATCGAATACCTGCGCCGCTTCAGGCCCGATCTGATGCCCACCGAGGAAGAGTTGCACGAGGTGCGCTTCGAGTTCGATCCGGCGCCAGCGCTCGAGACGCTGATGCTGCATTTCTGCGGCGAGATTCGCCTCAATCACTGGTATCGCCGCGCTGCCGAATGGCACAACGAGCCGGTCATCAAGGCCATCTACGAGACCCTGGCGCGCGATGAGGCCCGCCATGGTGGCGCCTATCTTCGCTACATGAAGCGCGCCATGCAGAAGTTCGGTGATGAAGCGCGAGCCGCCTTCGCCAAGGTGGGTGTGCTGATGGCCAGCGCCCGACGCACCGCGCAGGCGCTGCACCCGACCAATCTGCACGTCAACGAAAGCCTGTTTCCGCGCGACACGGTGCAAAGCCGCCTGCCTGATCCGATCTGGCTGGAGGCCTGGCTCGACAGCCAGATCCAGTTCGATTCGGTGTGGGAGGGCAAGGTGGTCGACCGCATCCTGCACAACATGAGCTTGCTCATGGAGCGCAGCTTTGCCACCGTGCAGGAGCTCAACCGCTTCCGCAAGGAAGTCACCGCCTCGGTGGCTGCTGCCGCTGCCAAGGTGGCAGCGCAACCCGCCGCCGTCTGAACTGCGCGAGGACGCGTTCTGGCCTCGCTGTTCGACAAGCTCTGCCCCCACGGCGAGGTCGAGACGCGGGTGGCGGCCTTGCCGCAACCGGTGGTGTTCACCAATGGCGTTTTCGACATCCTGCACCGCGGCCATGTGACCTACCTCGCACAGGCCAGAGACCTCGGAGCGAGTCTGGTGGTCGGACTCAACAGCGACGCCTCAGCGCGTCGTCTGGGCAAGGGCCCCGACCGACCGCTCAATACCGAGCTTGACCGGGCCTGTGTGCTGGCCGCGCTCGAGAGCGTCGGCCTGGTGGTGGTTTTCGACGAGTCGACGCCAGTTGAACTGCTCAAGCGCGTGCGGCCGCAGTGGTACGTCAAAGGCGGCGACTACGACATCGAGACACTGGCCGAGACGGCGCTTGTGCGCAGTTGGGGCGGCGAGGCACGTGCGCTGCCTTTCGTCGACGGCCACTCGACCACCGCATTGGTCACACGCATTCGCGGCTGATCTCGCGCACGCGGTGTCAGTCGTGGGCGTCGATCGCGCCCAGCGCCTCACGCACCAAGCCCCAGCCCGAATGCAGGGCCTCGGCCAGCCCGGCGAAGACGGCGCCAGCCAGCACACCGCTGACATGGGCGCCCGGCGCCACGGCGACATCCCAGCCCGCAGGGTGGCTGATGGCCCCGGCCCACGGCGCTTCGCTCACCAACTTGAGCGCCAAACCCGCCAGCACCAGCGCGCCGATGCGGCGTTGCGATCGTGATGGGCGAAACAGCAGATGCATCGCCACCACCGCCACGCCGGCATGCAGCACGCCCGACAGCCCGCCGTAGTGCGCCACCGCGGGCTGTGCCCACAGCCCCAGATGCAGCATGGGCCAGGCGATCGCCCAGGCGATCACGCAGCGAGCGCTCACCCGCGCTGCGAGGCCCAGTGCGCCCACCAGCACGCAGCCGGCGAGGTTGGCCAGCAGGTGAAGTTCGCTGTAATGAACGAAGCCTGCGGTCCAGGCGCGCCACGGCTGCGAGCCGCTCAGTGACGGTTGCCACTCCAGCGCAAGCGAGGCCCGCCCAAGGCCCGAGCCGCTCCAGCGCTCGAGACCGAAGACAAGCACAGAACTCGCGCCCAGCAGCAACGCCAGCGCTGCCCACCACCAGGCCGAGGCGGGCCAGGGCCCGGGCCCGTTGGCGCGCGGTTGACCGCTGCTCACCGCTCAGCCGAACACCGACCGCCACAGCTCGACCACGGCCGCCCTTTGAGGGGCCAGGTCTTGCGGTGGTACCCGGGGCGCTCGCTCGTCGAGGCGTGCCAGGTGCTGCGCGCGACGCAACTCACGGTAGGCGTCGGCTGCTGCCATGCCCACGCCCGCGCGCAGCAACCCGGCTGTCTCGGCGCGTTGCAGCAAGGCGATATTGCCCACATCGGGCTGCAGCTCGGGGTGCTCTCGGCTGTGGGCGAGCACCAGAAACTGAACCGTGAACTCCACATCCAGCATGCCGCCCGCGCTGTGCTTCACGTCAAAGACGTCTTCGGGCACCGCATGGGCGGCGGCCAGCTTTTCGCGCATGGCCTGCACCTCGCCGCGCAAGGCGACAGCATCGCGCGGGGCTGCCAGCACGGCGCGACGCACCGCCTCGAACGGTGCGATCAGCGAGGTGTCGCCGGCGCACCACCTGGCCCGCGTGAGGGCCTGGTGCTCCCAGGTCCACGCCGTGTTGCTGCCGCGGCCCAGCTGGTACTTCTCGAAGCTCGCGATCGAGGTCACCAGCAGGCCTGAAGCGCCGTTGGGTCGCAGCGCGGTGTCGATGTCAAACAACTCCCCGGCCGAGGTGCGCAGCGTCAGCCAGCCGATCAGCTTGCGCACGAAGGCGGCGTAGACCTCGCTGGCGCGATCCCGATCGGGTTCGTCCGCGTCGTCGTAGAGGAAAACGACGTCGAGATCACTGCCGTAGCCCAGCTCTTTGCCACCGAGCTTGCCGTAGCCGATGACGGCCACCCGAGGCTGTTCGCGGTGCTTGTGTTTCAGGTGCCGCCACGCCCAGCGCAGCGCACACGACAGCGTGGCATCGGCCAGCGCCGACAGATCGTCGGCCACCTGCTCGACGCTGATGTGCCCTTCGATGTCACGCTCCAGTGTGCGAAACAGCTCGGCATGGTGAGCGCGCCGAAGGGTGTCCAGCAAGGCTTCTTCATCCACCTCTCCTGAGCGGTGCCAGGTCGCGTAGCGAGAGTCGAGCCCGGCCGTGAACTCGGCGGCGTCAAAGCGGCCATGCAGCAACTGTTCGTCGGCCAGCTCGTCGACCACGCCGGGGTGCCGCATCAGATAACGCATCGGCCAGCGGGTCCCGCCCAGCATGCGCAGCAGCCGGTTGTGAACCTCTGGCCGCTCGACCAGCAGCGCGATGTAGCTTTCGCGGCGAAGCAAGGGCTCCAGCCAGTCGATGAAGCGCACCGACGCCTCCAGCGTGCAGCGTTCGGCTTGCACCGTATCGGCGGTGCGCAGGATCAACTTGGCCAGCCTTGAGCGGGTGTCGTCACGCAGCAGCTTCACCTTGGGCAGCTCGCACCACGCCTTGACTCGGGTGGCCAGCTCGCCAGGCAGCCGCGCGGCAAGCTCGGGGCTGTCGAGCGCCGGCAACGTGGTGACGCAGCCGCGGCAGGCCACGCCATGGCTGTTCGGGGTTGCCGACTGACCCTCGTGGAGCAGGGCATCGAACTCGGTGGCCACGAACTCGCGCGTCTCGCACCACAGCAGCAGCAGTTCGCACGCATCGGTGGTGCAGTTCAGGCCCAGGCTGCGCGCGATCCAGCGCAGGTCGGCATCGGCGCTGGGCAGCAGATGGGTCTGCTGGTCGTCAAGAAACTGGATGCGGTGCTCGAGCCTGCGCAAGAAGACATAGGCCTCGGCCAGCCGGGCCGCGCTGGCCGGCTTCATCAACCCGCGCTCGGCCAGCTTGGTGAGCGCCTTCAGCGTCGAGCGGGTGCGGATCTCCGGGAACTGCCCGCCGCGCACGATGAGCAGCAACTGCACGATGAACTCGATCTCGCGGATGCCGCCACGCGAGAGCTTGACATCGTTGGCACGCTCTGGCCGCCCGGCCGCTCGCCGCTGCGCTTCTTCACGCACCTTGCGATGCAGCTGTCGCAGGCCCTCGAAGACGCCGTAGTCAAGGTAACGGCGAAAAACGAAGGTGTTGACCGTGCTGTAGAGCGACAGCAAGGCAGGCGTCTCCTCGCGCTCGCGCGGGGCCACCACACGGCTCTTGAGCCAGGCAAAACGCTCCCACTCGCGCCCGTGCGATTGCAAGTACTCCTCGAGCATGGGCAGGCTGACCACCGGCGGGCCTGAGTTGCCGTGCGGGCGCAGCGCCAGATCCATCCTGAACACGAAGCCGTCTTCGGTCGTCTCGCCGATCAGCGTGTACAGCGTGCGCACCACCTGCGAGAAGTATTCGTGGGCGCTGACCGGCAGCGTCCCATGCGTGTGACCGCCGTCTTTGTAGAGGTAGATCAGGTCGATGTCTGACGACACGTTGAGCTCGCGGCCACCGAGCTTGCCCATGCCGATGACCCAGAACTCGATTCGCTTGCCGGCGTCGTCGAGCGGCGGCCCATGGCGCTCGTCGTGTTCTGCCAGTGCCTGCCGCAGCGCGATGTCGAGCGCCGTTTCGGCCAGCTCGCTCATCGCCAGGGTGATGTCCTGCATCGTCGCACCCTGCTCGATGTCGAGCACGGCCAGCCGCTCGAGCACCAGTTGCCGGGCGACGCGCAGGGCGCTGGCCAGTGAGCGGCCCGCGTTGTGAAGACGCGCCACCAGATCGGCGATCACCGCAGCGCGTGGCAGCCCCGCAGGCAGCAGCGCCAACTCGTCGCCATAACGGCGGCGGATGCGTTGCACGAACCGGCTGTGGTCTGCGTTCGCCGAGGCCACCGAACTGGTCAGGGAACCCATGGAGGTTGAGGGTGCTGTGCTAGATTGCTCTAGGGTCGACGAAAGGCGCACGACTTGTCACGGCACGCCGCCCGGGCGAGCCTGGCCCCATCCCCGCGGGCACGACCCGTCTCAATGCCTTTGCAGGCGCCCCACGCTCTTCATGCCCGCCACAGACGCCGACATTCCTGACGAGATTTCCGACGCCCAGAGCGCAAAGGAACAACGGTGGGTGCGAGTGCTGCGGCCAATCGGCTACCTGCTGGTCGCAGCGTGGAGCTTGCTGGTGCTGATCTGGGCGGCTTTGCACTGGACGATTCTGCCGCACATCGATCGGTGGCGAGAGCCCATCGAGCAGCGAGCCAGCCGGATGATCGGCCACCCGGTTCGCTTTGGCGAGATCATCGTGGCCTCTGGGGGTCTGGCGCCTACGCTGGAGTTGAGGAACGTCGAAGTCTTTGACGCGCAGGGCATGCCGGCGCTGCGCTTGCCGCGGGTGGTGGCCTCCTTGTCGGTGCACGCGCTGCTGACGCAGCGAAACCTCTTCGAGCAACTCTTCATTGACGGCGCGCAGCTCGAGATGCACCGCGACAAGAGCGGGCGCCTGTTCGTCGCCGGCCTCGATTTCAGCGCGCCTGGCGATGGCGACCCGGCGCTGGCCAACTGGTTTTTCAATCAGCATGAGTTCGTGATTCGCGGCGGCATGCTGCGCTGGGTCGATGAGTTGCACTCGGCCGTGCCGCTGACGCTGTCCGATGTGCAGGTGGCGGTGCGCAATTCCCTGCTCAGCCACGAGATGCGCATCGATGCCACGCCGCCGCCCGAATGGGGCGAGCGCTTCACGCTGATGGCGCAGTTCAAGCAGCCGCTGCTGGCCGACAGTGGTGACTGGAAGCGTTGGCAGGGAACCGCCTACGCCGACTTTCCAAAAGCCGATGTCGGCACCCTTCGACAGCACGCCACCTTGCCTTTCGATCTGGATCAGGGCCACGGTGCGCTGCGTGCCTGGATCAACCTCGACGAGGGGCGCGCCGAGTCGGTGGCTCTTGACGTGGCCTTGCGGGATGTGTCCTTCCGCTTGCGTCCCGGCCTCGAGCCGCTGCTGTTCAGCGAAGTCACCGGACGCCTCAGTGGTCGACAGACCGCCAGCGGTGGCGAGTTCGCCGCCAGCCGCTTCGGCTTTCTCACCGGAGATGGTGTGCGCTGGCCAGCCAGCACCATCACGCTGAGCTTGCGGCAGCATCCCGATGGCCGCGTGAGCGGTTGCGAATTGAGCGCCGAGCGGCTGGACCTCGCGTTGATGTCGCGGCTGACCCAGCGCCTGCCGATCGATGCGGCAATTCGAGAGCGTCTCAATGACCTGGACCCGCAGGGCATCGCCGAAGGCTTGAGCCTGCGCTGGGATGACGCGCTGGCGCAGTCGTCAGGCGCACCGTCTCAAGAGGGTGAGCTGCCGGCGCATTACAAGCTGCGTGTCTCGCTCAAGGGGCTGGCACTGAACGCCCGTCCGGCGCCTCAGCCGGATCAAACCGGTCGCCCGGGTGTTCGTCAGGCCGACGTCGAACTCAACGCCGACGAGCGCGGTGGGGACATCAGGGCCTCGATGATCAACGGATCGCTGGATTTGCCCGGGGTCTTCGAGGACCCTTTGTTGCCGCTTGACCGATTGAGCGCCCAGATGAGCTGGCGCATCGGCGCGCACGCAGTGGGCGAGCCGCCGCCGGTGTCGGTGCAGATCAAGGGCCTGCAGTTCGCCAACGCCGACCTGCAGGCTGATTTCCGCGGCAACTGGTCCACCGGTGGCAGCGCGGCTCAGGCGGGCGCGCCGCGCTTTCCCGGGCTGCTCGACATCGAAGGCACGCTCAAGCAGGTGGTCGGCACGCGTGTGGTGCGCTATTTGCCGCTGAGCATGGTCGATTCCCGCAGCTATGTCAGCCACGCCGTGCGCGGCGGCAGGGTCCCGGAGCTGGCTTTTCGGGTCAAGGGCGATCTGAATGACTTCCCGTTCGAGCAGCCGCGCGATGGCAAGCAAGGCGACTTCAACATCACCGCACAGGTCGAAGGCCTGAACCTGGCCTACGTGCCCAGCCGGCCGGCCGTCGATGGCAAGCCGGCTTACGACTCGCCCTGGCCCTCGATCGAAGACCTGGGCTGCGAGCTGATCTTCGATCGTGATTCGATGGAGATCCGCAACGCGCAGGGTCGACTTCAAGGCATCCGGCTGAGCGGCGTGCACGGCGGCATCAAGACCCTGAGCCACCACTCGGTGGTGCAACTTGAAGGGGCGGGGCGTGCCGCCTTGGCCGACATGCTGCGTTTCATGAAAGCCTCACCGATTGGCGCATGGACGGGCGATGCGCTCCGCCAGGCCACCGCCAGCGGCAACGCCGAGCTCAAGCTGGCGCTGTCGATACCCGTGGACAACACCGATGCGTCCACGGTGCGCGGCAGCGTCACGCTCGGTGGCGGCGAGTTGCGCTTGCGACCGGATTTGCCCACGCTCGGCAGCACGCGCGGGCGCATCGACTTCACGCAAAAGGGTTTGACCATCGTCGGTGGTGCCGCGCGCGCACTGGGCGGCGATGTGGCGATCGACGGGGGCTTGCAGCCCGACGGGTCGATGCGCTTCGTTGCCCAGGGAACCGCCACCGCCGAAGGCCTGCGCCGCAGCGGCGACGGCTCCGGTTCGGCGATTGCCCGCGTGGCAGCTGCTTTCAGCGGGCAAACGCCCTACCGGGTGGGCATCAACTTGCTGCACGGCAAGACCGAGCTGCTGGTCACCAGCAACCTAGTTGGTCTGGCAAGCGACCTGCCCGCGCCGTTCCACAAAGCAGCCGAAACGTCGCTGCCGCTGCGCTTTCAGCTGACGCCCGTGGCCGACGCCGGCAGCCCGGCGCGCGACACCTTGCGTCTTGATCTGGGCAGCCTGTTGCAGCTCCAGTACCTGCGTGATGTGTCGGGCGACAGCGCGCGCGTGCTGCGCGGTGGCGTGGGTCTGCTGGAGCCCGCGCCGCAGCCCGCATCGGGTGTGGCGGCCGTGCTCAACCTGGGCAAGTTCAATGTCGAGGCCTGGGAGCGGTTGCTCGAAGGCATCAAGCTGCCTGCCTCATCGGGTCCTGCGTCCACGCCCGGCGATGGCGCGGGCTATTTCCCCACCTCGATCGGCCTGCGCGTCGAGGAGCTGCAGTACGGCAGCTTTCGCTGGAATCATCTGGTGGCGGGGCTGTCGCAAGACGGGCCTTGGTGGCGCGCCAACCTCGATGCCGAACAGGCCAGCGGATACCTTGAATATCGACCGCCTCGAGGCGCCCCCGGCTCGGCGGGGCGCATCTATGCCCGCCTGAGCCGCCTGTCGCTGCCTCGAACCGGCGAGGAGGGCGCTCCGGTCGAAAACCTGCTGAGCCCGAGCGTGCTCACGGTGCCCGGACTCGATGTGGTCGTGGAGGACTTCAACCTGCGCGGCAAGTCGCTGGGCCGACTCGAGCTGGAGGCCGTGAACCGTCAGGCCGGCGATCCGTCGGCCGACTCTCGCTCGCTGCTGCGCGAATGGCGCCTGACGAAGCTGGCGCTCACCACGCCCGAGGCCCGACTTTCGGCCAGCGGCATCTGGGCCGCACCGGCGGCTGCCACGCCAGCGTCGGTGGCGGCCAGCGCGCGCCGGGTCGAGTTCGACTTCAAGCTTGATCTCGATGACAGCGGCGCACTGTTGCAGCGGCTTGGATACGGCAAGGTGCTGCGCGGCGGCAAGGGAGCCATGTCCGGTCAGGTCGTCTGGCTGGGCTCGCCGATGTCGCTGGATTTCCCCAGCCTGTCGGGGCAGATCAACATGGCGCTCGCGTCGGGGCAGTTTCTCAAGGTCGAGCCCGGGGTGGGCCGGCTGCTCGGGGTGCTCAGTTTGCAGGCGCTGCCGCGTCGCCTGACGCTGGATTTCCGCGACGTGTTCGACAAGGGATTTGCGTTTGACGACATCACCGGCGATGTGCAGATCGCCCAGGGCCTGGCCAAGACCAGCAACCTGCGCATGCGCGGTGTGCAAGCGGTGGTGTTGATGGACGGCCAGGCCGACATCGACAAGGAAACCCAGGACCTGCGCGTGGTCGTGATCCCCGAGATCAGTGCCGGCGGCGCCGCATTGGCCGTGGCCGCCATCAACCCTGCCATCGGCCTGGCCAGCTTTCTGGCGCAATACGCCCTGGGCAAACCGCTGGCCGCGGCGAACACCCGCGAATTCAGCGTCACCGGCACGTGGGCGGATCCCAAGGTCGATCAAATCGAGCGCAAATCCGGCAGCGCCACCCCTGCGGCTGCTGTGGCGCCACCTTCGGCCGCACCCGTCGAACCCCACAGGGAAAAGCCATGAAGATCGCCGCCTTGCAGATGGTGTCGACGCCCAGCGTCGAGCGCAACCTGGCCAGCGCCACGCGGCTGATCGCCGAGGCCGCCGCCGCGGGTGCCGCCTGGGTGTCGCTGCCCGAGTACTTCTGCCTGATGGGTCACAGCGACCGCGACAAGCTGTCCATCGCCGAGGTGCCCGGCTCCGGCCCCATTCAGCAGATGCTGGCCGACGCCGCCCGGCGGCATTCGGTGTGGGTGATTGGCGGCACCTTGCCGCTGCGCGGCGACGATCCCGAGCGGGTGTTCAACAGCTGCTGCGTGTATGCGCCCGACGGCACCTTGGCGGCGCGCTACGACAAGCTGCATCTGTTTTGCTTTGACAACGGCCGCGAGCGCTACGACGAAGGTCGCGTGCTGTGCGCGGGCAGCGAACCGGTGGCCTTCAGTGC